>Ga0099825_1009723_pt1 | contig 10816 bp, 5 predicted proteins | sample SiratroredBW_FD_76838 | JGI IMG/M metagenome (GOLD analysis project Ga0099825, IMG submission 76838) | Root nodule microbial communities of legume samples collected from California, USA - Siratro red BW | ecosystem: Host-associated > Plants > Roots > Nodule | place: USA: California | collected...
CTCTAATCAGCAATATCACTTACTAATTGCTAATAAACACCAAAAATTACTTACTTATTGCTTGTTTTAAGGATTAATCAAAGATTTGAAAACAGATGAAGTTAAAATGACAACCGGATGGGGTGTCATCCGGTTGTCATTTTATTTTGAAATGACAATCGGATGACATACTCATCCGGTTGTCATTTTTTTTGAAATGTGAACCGGATGGGGTGTCATCCGGTTCTTATTTTTTTGCCCGTATGAACTGGATAGATGTGTTGGGGTATTTATGGAATTAAAAGATTTGTATTAGGGTGCAGGAAGCGTGTATTAAGGTGCAGGAAGAATTTGTCCATTTCCATACCAAAGTCAAATTTCCCATTTTTTTGGAGTTCGCAAATGGATCTACATATTTCTCCAATCTAATCTCCAGATATCTCACCTCTTTAATTTCATTACTATTTAATAAACTACATGCCCACGGGACTCAATTTCTAAGGACCGGTGCTTATGTTTGGGGATTGCTTATTAAGCATCAGCTTCATTTCATTAATTTTCAACCGCTAAAGAAATAGCCACCTGAAAGGCATTGCGGTGAGGCATTACGAGTTCAAGCTCTTCAGTTCACGCAGATTACACGTGATACGATGAACCGTCATAAATTGCATGCATCAAACATTAAAGAGCACAAGTAATTTTATAAAGACAGTACATATAGAACCGGAATTCTGAGGTAAACACATTTTCGTCTTCCTCGTGTACGTAGACGAGAGAAATGGGCAGAAAAAGTTTACATGCAACATTGAATACTTTGGCGGCAATTTGTATATAGGAAATCAGTATAAATCTATGCGGCATATTTACAGAACTTTGGTAGCTCATGCTAGCAGTTCAAACCCCAGTCATAAGGCTGATATGTCACCTTCAACTCGGAAGTAGCAAGTAGGTCCAACAATACTTCAGAATCAGCTGGATCTAAGTAGTTTGAAACATGCTTCATCACCTCAACCTCGTTCTTGCCAAAATCTATACTGTACCTGAGAATGAACAAGGACAAACAACTATTTTCAGATTTGAATATCTCCAAAATAAACACCTAATTTTAGCACTGTTCACTGTCATGTTTTTTTCATTGATTAGAAGGTAAATATGTAAACGCGTGTACATAATTTCTAAATGCAAAATAATATTAAACATCAGAAGGACCATTATATAGTTTGTTTGCATCTCTGCCAGATACTTCATGCATTTTATAAGTACATGTGAGATTAGCCGCTAGCCCAACTTAAAAGATTAAAGTTTAAAATACTTTTTGTTCATACCATTGAGCTAAGGAATTTGAAAGATTTACTTTTTCGCCAAGAGATGTGTAGTGTACATAAAAAATATTCAATGACCAGTCTTTGCTTAAATTTACTAAATCAAATCAATCATATTCAAAACCCTCGGTTGAAAGAACATACCATTTAAGGATCTTACTAGCATTTACAGCCTTTGCACTCGAATCAATTACAACGCCACCATTTCTCAAAAAATTACGGGCTGCATCCAATAACTCTTCATCAATCTTTCCAGGAGAGTAGCACCGAATTGCAGGCCCAGATCGGGTACCATATACCAAAGCAAAATGAATAAGAGGCTCAGGGTAAGGAAGTGCCACCTGACAAATTTGACCACCTAAGTAAGCATGCTATTCTAGTAATTTTACGGTGAAAGCGTATGTAACAAACAGCACAATAGTCTGAAAATATAACTAGAAATTAATTTATTAATAGCAAAATAAGTATTTAAATTGCTGTCAGTAACTTACTAATACAAGTATTAAAGCTTACCGTCGAGCGTTTATCTTTTGCCCCAAATGGCTTCTTAAGGTTATATGGTGGTCGCTGGTTTCCCCGCAATATGCCATTTTGAATAGCTGAAAGCGAGTAGGTGGACCCACCAATAACATATTTGAACTCTCCAAATAATTTCCTTCTTTCCAGTGCTCCATCTGGATGGCCCAACACTAAGATTGCATGGATTGCCATCATATTATAGAGATTAATAAAGAACGCAAGTTTCTCTTCTCTGGACGAATCCGATATTTCCACTCTCTGGAGCTCTTCCACAATTCTCAGATACCTAAAACGATAATAGTAAATAACAGCAGAAATTATAGAAATCAATGAATGCATTATCAACATTGCAGGGTACATGTCAGTTCTACCAAGCAAGGCAAAAGACAGAAAACGTTAAATAAACCTCGCGAACTCTTCACTTGCATGTATACTTGTATAATCAACACGACGTCCATCTTCATAAGCATAGGCTTCAAATATTGCACGGGACAGAAACCTTAGTCTTGACGCAATTTCCGCTAAAGGCTTGGGCTTCAAGGTAATTATGCCTCTAGAAATGTTGTGACATTGTGACACCACAATGGGGTCATCATCCAAAAACCGATACAGGTGGTTTCCATCCTCAAATAGATTTTCACTAAAGCAAAACAAAACCATTGAAAACCAGGAAGGATTATCAAATTTCTTAACAACTTACAAAACATAGTTAAAACATTGGAAAGTGGAAACATCAAATAGAGTACGTGGACTCACTCAGTAACATGCCGAAAGAAGTGTTTGTCGGCAAGCTTTCGTGCAAACTCAACAGCCTATACCACCGGACAAGAATTAGAAGATAGCAATGACATTATGAAGCTAGCAATTCGGTGAACGATTATGTGATTGAAAATATAGCAAGATTAAATACTATGCAATAACTGCATACAATACGAGGAGTCATAGATGGGTTGTGTAAAGGCAATAGACACACGGTTCAGGCTTAAGACCAAGCTTACCTCTGGCCTTTCCAAATATTGATCTTCTGATAAGAAGTCGATAGCTTCTGAGCCAAGAAAACAGTTAGTGAACCTGCGCACTTTATGCAAGCGGTCCTTCACAGCTATGGATTCTTTCATTTTGCGGACAACAATTGCCATTTCATCAGGTAGTCCACCACTGGGCACATCATCCTCTCCAGAGAGAGGTGGCGATGGGGCCTCAAATAATGGTGCTTCAGTAATAAGAAAGTCAACCTTCTCATCAAGCTTACCAGACTCATCTAGAGTCTTCAACTCACTCGAGCCTCCAATAAGTATTTCATTGAAAAAAACCTTAGGTACAGAAGTAGATCCAGAAATCCTCTCCAGCTCCTTCTTTCTACTAGGGAACACATCGATATTGATTTCGACATATCTAAGCCTTTTCGAGCGCAAAAACAGCCTAATCTCGTTAGATTCTTGGCACCCTAGTTTCGTATACAGTATAATCCTTCCTTTCATGACTATTGAGTCTGTCTGCTCAGTTTTGTTTTCCACACCAGCATCGGATGACTTCTTGATGTAATTTAAGGGATTCCAGTCAAATTTCTCCACTGCCTTCTCAGACACCACTTTGTTTTCACCAACTTTTCCAATATCTGATACATCCTTACCTTCATCATCAACAATATCCACAGCACCTTCATCTCTTCTTCCAGAAAGGCGACGCATCATGGTGGAGACAGCCACCGCACTCTTCTCCTTAACAAAATTCTTAAGAGCCACAGCCTTCTCAACCACACCAGGGGAGTCCTGATCTGCATCCGACCTACGGCCAGACGTACTGCGGTTAGCTTCCATCCCTGGAACCTCTGTTCCATCAAATACAGGATCCAAATTGGTGTCCTCGCTGGGAATTTCATCTGACTTAGATTCCCCATCATCCACTTCTTTAGCCAAGTCACTCTGTCCAGAATTACCATCTAGAATTGTTTCTTGGTTTCTGGACTCCAAATCTCCACCAGCACTCTTATCACCAGAATCCTCTTGCAAATCCCTGCTCTCATCGTTCCTCTTAGACCTTAAATCTCCCGCATCTGATATATCATTAAACTCGGAACCATCATTACCAATATTCTGAGCATCCGCCTCCTTTGACTGTTTCTCCTGATCAGTTACCAAATCACCCACCCGCAAGTTCTCGACAGCTTGAGAATTCACTCCAGTCGTCTCCTTTGATTGTAGATTTTCCATGGTGAAAGCAAGCTAGAGTTCATACAATATGCCACACTCCACAAATAGCCCTACAAGAAATCATAAAACACATATATAAACTAATTACGGCGGAGCGCAATCTATTGACCAGGAATTTTTTCACCAATAACAAAAAACCCCGAAAAAATGCATCCGGAAATAGAAATAGCAACAGTATAACACATCCATCGAGATTGTTCTAGTTTTAGAAGAGAGCAGAGATTAAAAGATTTCGATATATGATGAGATCACATACAGCAGCAACACACGATTAACTCATTTGTGATGCATAGACAAAAAATTAGGAAATCCAAAAGGAAAAATCCTTTGCTGCTAACAATTCATACTGTATCCAATTGAAGCGTAATTAATTAATAATAGAAAAACGAAATGACAGAAGAAGGAGGTGAACGAATGAATCGGATATAGCAAACGGTGAAGATGAAAAGGAGAACTTACGTTTTCGGATCCGAATTTGGATAGAAAAAGAAAGAGGATGCGTTTGGTTGACTAGAGTCTGTGTGTGTGTAACTTTTGGGGTTTGAAACCATCAAATGAAACCGCAATTGACAGAGGGAGAAGCGGGAAGTCCTCAGCTAGGCTGCGCCTAAAATTTTCTTTACATTTTTTTCCACCCAACCATTATACAACATATTTATATTATTATTATTATTATTACTATTATTATTATTATTATTATTATTATTATTATTATTATTATATTAAAAAACAATGTCCTTCTTGTTTTCTTGCACCCTAAATTTTGGGATAATGTAATGGACCAATCTGTCCATCAATCAGTTGGAAATTACAGTGAATGCTCTTTGCAGTAACGTGTATTAAATCAATATGTCTTTTTTTTTTTAGTTTTGATAAAAAAAAATTAACTTAAATTATTTTAAATATGTTATCTTTAATAAAAGTTATGATAAAATAAATAATTGTTAATACCATATGATTCAATAAATAAATATGACACTTAAAAATATGAATTATGAATTTTTCAATCATTTATATTCTCTTGCATATTTGATCAATATCAACTATTTTTTTTATTCATATTTTTAGGAGTTTTTTTTATATGGTGTCTGTTTATGTTTGCAGAGATTTTTTAATCAATGTTATTTTTTTTTTCAAATTTATTCAAGATTTTTTTAATATTGATGGAAAATTTCAGCCAACTTGACTATAATTATTTTAAACTATGGAGATATAAGATTAATTTGATAGTAACAGTGGATTACAAGATAGAATAAGTAGTTGATTTGAGTTTTTGGACAGAGAAAATATTAACTTATCAATAAATAATATTTATCAACAAAAAATTTTGACCAATGTTATTTAAGAGAAATTTTCAACTGACTAAAAAAGTCAAAGAAAAATATTTGAAAAAGTAATTGTGACCTGTATAAACCGAAACTATTACGAATAATATTAAAAGAAAATAATATCAGATTATATTAATTGAGAAAAATTCTTATCCACATTGAAAAATTTGGTTGAAAAATAATTTTCTTTGACCTGAACTGAAAAACATCATTGAGTAGTAATTTTGAATTATTAATTATTATGCAATGTTAAAATAAATTTTTATATTTTTGAATAATTGAGTTATTTTATAAAAATAAAAAAATTAAAATTTAATAAATTTAAACTGTCTTATTAAACAAAATACTTAAAATGTGAAATCGTAAATGTTGACTTTGATATCTCTAACACCTAAGCTGGGGTTCACGCAAATGTTAATGGAAAGTGTGAGATTCTTGTTGTGATCACATGCAGGTTTATTTGTTGTGATCACATCCTTCTTCACATTGTTTCTCCAACCTTTCTGGAGAGAGAACACTGGATAATTCCTATGTAGATTTTTCTCAACATGTGTGTTCTGTTTGTGTGTCTTTTATGGAAGAATTTTATGTAACAATATAAAAGATCAACTAAAAAGTATTAAGAATCCAAGTTGATTTCTCTAATATGCTCTCGACATGATATATAGCAGTTTGTTTTTTTGTTAAAAATTTAAGGAAAAATTGTTTTATAATAATTTATGGATGAATAAAAAAAATTGAATTATAGGTGTCTTTGATTGTATGTGAGTTTTCTTTTTATTTATAACTTTTTTATATTAATGGGTGAAAATTTTAAATAGTACAAAGAAAAATGAATGCGAAGAAAGATTTTTTTTTTTAATTTAAATTAAGAAAGAGTGAAAATTTAAATTTGTGTTTTCTCTTTAATATTTTTCAGTCTTCTAATCGGGATTAGTTTAAGGTTAAAATAGATAAAGCAAGTTATTTAAGTCTAAACAAAAATTTAACATTAATATATTATTATAAAATTATATATATTTAATCTTAAAATTACAGTAAAAAAATTTGATTAAAAATTTAAAATGTATTATTTAATTGTTAAGTTTATATTAGTACATTAAATATTATTTAATAAATAATAATTGAAACTTTCTTCTAATAAATAATTAAATAATAACATTTATATAAAATATATTGAATGGTAAAGTAATCATAAAGGTTAAAGTTTTATAATTTTTTATTTTTCCTATTACTTAATGAGATTGATATTTATTTTTATATTTTTTTTATGTAACTCTTTTATTAATTATTCTGGGTATAATTTGTGTTGACTATTTTTCTAATGTTTAAATATCAGATAAAAATAAAAATTAGAATTGGTCTAATGAGTTTTTCTCTTATAAATATTTCATTGATTATTACGTATCTATTTATCAAATTATCATATTATATTTTTATTTAAAATTTTATTAATTTAAAAGTTTGAAACTTAATTAGTTATATATATATATATATATATATATATATATATATATATTATTAAGCTTTTATTGTTTAAGAATTCTACTTTAATTGTCAAATTGACGAATTAATTTAAAAAAAAATTATTTATTATTTAACTAATTTTAAAAAGCAAAAAAAATGCGATTTTAATTAAATTATAAAAAAATTATGAATAAATTTACAAAAATAAAAAATATATTAAGAAATTAATTATATAAAATAAATAAATTATATTTTAAATCTATATTAACATATAAAATAATGTTAACAATTTAATTAGTAGTTTGGAATAAGATTTTCAAAACTTAGTCGAATTAATTTTTCTATTTATTAAAAAATATATATTAAATAAAAATAATTATAATAATTTAATAAATAATTTTATATCATAAAAATTTCAGAAAAAATAAATAAAAATATTATAATTTTATTGAAGAAAAGATTTCTTTTCTGATTTGTTTTAGGTTTTCCAAAATCTTAAGGTGTCACTGTATATTGTATATTTAATAATGTTGACCAAAGAAAAGGAATAGAAAAAATATTATATCAAACGAAAAAAGAAATGGAAGAAAAACAAATTTAATTTTTAAACTGAATAAATTATTTATTTTTAAGAATTGTTTTTAGATACTATCTATTTTAATTTTTTAATAAAAACAAACAAACAAGAAAATGCCCTTCCTTCTTTGGAGTTAAAAACAAACTAAATATGACATTTTTTACTTGGCAACACAATGAAATGAAATGGCACAAAAAGATAATCTGTGCCATGTACAACTAATTTGATAGCTTCATAAAATCAAGGGGGTGGGTTACATATAATGCTTTAATTATTTATTTTCTTAGTTGACTCTAGCTTTGGAATCAATCAACCACCCCTCTTACATATTCAAGTCAATTATATATATATATAACCTTCAATGTTAAAAAAACAATAATAACAATTTTGTTTACATAATATTCTTAATTAATTATGTAGATCACTATCGCTACTATCAAAACAGTTTCTTAAAAGTAAAATAAAATAAAGTTACAAAAAATTGCTTTCACTTAGCATCTATAGTGTTTGAATATCTTTAATCACTCCCTCCGTTTCATTTTTATCACAAAATGAAATATAAATATTATTTACATTGTTAGTATATATTTAACCTTTTTTTTTTCAGTATTTGATAAAACTATATCCGCATTCATATATAGAAAGAAAACATAAGTTTTGAAGAAAATAACATTGATTTTACTTCCTAATAGCTGTGATCACTGATTAAATTAGGTTGAGTTTGGAAAAATTATGGATTTCAACAATGAAAAGTCATTTGCTTAGGTAGATTTAGATTTGCTTTATTTGTATTTTTTTAGGTATCTCTTTGACCCAATCTATTTATGACAACGTCGAAGAGTTTAAATATTTAAAAATATAAAAAACAATTGAAAAAAAGAGATTTCTTTTATGATAATTTAAACATAGGTTTGAAAATTTCAAACTCAATCTCATTATTTTTGCTGGTTTTGGTTAGAAGTGGAAAACTTATTCCTTTATTTATAGTTTTTTTTAATTTATTTTATAATATAGTTAATTTTTTTTTAAGAGAACAATTTAAAAATTTAAAAACATATGTTTATATTCTTTTAATGGTGAAGTTACACAATTATATTTGGTAGAAAAGTTCAACAGTTATATTTGGGACAAGAGAATTAGTTACAACAAAATATATATATCCTTATTTACTAAATAATAAAATTGTGAAATAAAAAAATAACATTAAAAATTGTTAAAAAAATGTGCCTCCTCGTATAAATATGGTTAAATAAATTGCATATTCAATTATAAATTATATTTTAATTCAAATAACATATAAAAACTAATATATAGAAAATAAATTAAAAATTCAGAAATAAATTATATTTTCAGTTCATTATAAAAATTTAAGTTCAGTGCTAAAATAATTCATTCATATTTTAATAATTATAAAACTCTTAACCTTGATATGTGTGTGCGGTAATTGAAGAAAACAAATAATAAGAAACAAAAAAGATAATGTCAAAAGTTAATCAGAATCATTCAAGTATTTATATATTCAATTTACTTGTAATATCTAATTGAATGTAAAGCTTGTATATGTGATGTTCCATTTAATTATTTCAATGCATTTTCTACCTAACTTTATCTGATATAATAATATTGGCGCAGATTAAGTCACATTGCCTTGATCAAAGCAAGCCATAATCAACTTAGCCTCCAGTAAAATCAGTTTAAATTGTTTTAAAAGATAAGAAACAATTGAAATACTGGCAATCAGTTAAAAATAATTCTCAAAGTTTGTAAAGTGTTAACTTTATTCTATCACAATTTTTTGACATTGACAAACTAACAATTAAATTTTTGGATTATATAATTCAAAATAAAAAATCTATATCAAAATTTACATTTCAAAAAACAAAAATAAAAACTATATTATAAACTGTGCAATGTAAATTATACTTTTGAATTCATAAATACATTTTATAAACATTTTAAAATTGTCTCTTCACCACTCCTGTAATAGTGCACCTTCAAATCACTCCCATAGAAGTGTACCTTCAAACTATGGAGGTGTAGAATGCAATAGCCTGATATTAGATAACTTACGAGCCCAATCTTTATAGGGCTCTACTAGATTTCTCATAGTTATTCTGCCTATACCTTCACGTATCCCCAAAGACTCGGCTAAATAACTATTATACTTAATGAAAAAACCAAATAAACTCTACAAATCCTCACATTTTAATTTAAAATATAATTGTTAATATTAAATATAAATTTTTATATTTTAAATTATATAATTCAAAGTAAAAATAAATAAATTATAGATTACACGTGATTAAAAGAAGTATATTTTAAATTAAAAAAATTATTTCAAATATACAATTCAGAATAAAAAAATTATATCTCAATGTATAATTAAAAATATTAAAACATAATTATATTTCATATTATACAATTTATCATAAAAATTTATATTTAAATGTAATACAAAAATTATATTCGAAATTAAAAATTTAGAAAAAAAAATTATATTCCAATACAACTTAGAATGAAAAAGAAACTATACTCTACCCGATATAATTCAAAATATAAATATTATATTTTACATTGACATTGTACAATTTAAAAAGAATATTTTTAATATTTTAAAAAGTATGGAGACGAGCTGGAAAGTGCAGAAGAATCACTCGATTTCTCATTGTATGTCTTGTTTTATGAATCCTGCAACCACAAAAAGATTTGAACATTCAATCGCCAAAGAAAAAGAGGGAAAAGACTACCAAAACATATCAATGTATTAATCTGTATAATTTAACTTTTCCCATTATAAATTATATTTTTGAAATGTTAAATTAAATTTATCTAAGATAAACTAAAGCTTAATAACTTTATACTTGTACCGATTTAAATCAAAAGACTTAAAAAAACTCAATTTTGATTTTAAAATTTTCTAAACCAAAATGAAAAGAAAAAAAAAATCGGAATCATAGCAATTTCCGAACTGAGATACAATCGTGCTATTAACACCTTAAAAATATTATGGTGTCCTTACTAGAGGATATGACCTTGAAAAATTTTTACATGGTCAAAGTCATGAAATTATATTCCCTATACTCACATGAATATACATAAATAACTATTTTTCTTCAATTAATAATTATTGTGTAAATATCTTTTTAAAATTTTTCTATATATATAATTCTAATTTTATTAAAGAAAATTTTGATATGTTCCTGCATACTACTGATTCTGGATAAGATTATGAAAAAAAAAAAAAAAAAAAAAAAATTTTGAATAAAATAAAAAAGAAAAAAAAAAATTTTTTTTTTTTTTTTTTTTTTTCATAATCTTATCCATAATCAGTAGTATGCAGGAACATATCAAAATTTTCTTTAATAAAATTAGAATTATCTATATAGAAAAATTTTATAATTTTATTTTCAC
>Ga0099825_1009725_pt1 | contig 10815 bp, 7 predicted proteins | sample SiratroredBW_FD_76838 | JGI IMG/M metagenome (GOLD analysis project Ga0099825, IMG submission 76838) | Root nodule microbial communities of legume samples collected from California, USA - Siratro red BW | ecosystem: Host-associated > Plants > Roots > Nodule | place: USA: California | collected...
TCCTATGATTACATTTTGAAATTTCTGAACACGGATTAAAAATAATACTAGTTGTGTTATTTATTAGTTTTACTAAAATCATCTTACTAATAAATGTATTATTTTACTTGTTATAAATACAAAAGTTAATATAATTTATGTGGAAGTGGATAAAGAAATAAGTGATTAGGGTTCTATTGATTGAAAATTGAGAATATCAATCAATTTAATTTTTTCTTAAAATAGATAAACAATTAGCGTTCACGAAAATAAACACAAGTGTTTCACATATTACTATTAATAATTCTAATAACTACATAGCTTGTGAGACAAGCATAGAATCATCATTAGTGATTATTTGAAACAAGCTATGAAGTTGTTAGTGTTTAATAATAAGTGAGACAAATTTAAGCATATTTACACACATAACTACATTTACGGGATAGACGTTGGGTTACATTTTCAAATGTACAAAAATCGCTACTCTAGATCATATTTACTTACACGAAGCCTTATAACTTTAACTATAAAAGAGAGGTTTCGTGAGTTTGCACGAACCTCTTCTTTGAATGTTTACCTATATACGCACTAAACAATACTAATAATTTGAACCATGTAAGTTGATTGAAATCTGCAGACTATTTCCTCTTTGGGTTAGAATTACTTTGAATATGGCCTTGAACTCATTCGACACGTAGCAAAACTCGTCGGAGAAAATTATGTTTTGAAAGAACTGTTAAATTGGCAAATTAACCAGAGTCGTTTTAATAGAAATTATACACGAAGACACAAACTAAAGAAACCATCGTAACATTTTGGAGTTCGCTAGAACTGACCAGTTACTATCGACATGAAACTTTGTACATCGATTCCCACATGATTAAATGTCCAAAATTTGCGAGCATCATCTTAAATAGTTTAAGAACATCTTACTCACACGTCAAAAAATGAACATTTCCAATCAAATGGTCAGAAATATAGCTATCTAATTGACACAGTTGGTCACAATTTTCTACTGTGACCAACAACACTGGATGTCGATTCAGGCTTTTTAAAAGCACTTTCATCCATATGAGCTCTGAAAAGAATATTACTCCAATTTGTAGGTCTCTGAACAATCCTACTCGGAACAACCCGATCACTGTCTTCCCCGCCAGAAGCCTCATATCCGTCACTAGTTGAACATGACAGAGGAATTTCCTTCAGAGCAGCATCAGCAGCTGAAGGACCTGCAAGCTGTTTTGCCTTTTGAACACCCGAAGAGGACACCCCAAAAGGGCGAATATCAGGAGAATCTAAACTGCTTTCAGGCGATGAAGGAAGAATCCCAGCAGAGCTCGACATTGCTTTACTTGTTTGAAATGCACAGCGCGCTTCAAACGGTAGAGGGGCAAACCTAGATACCCCACTCAAACCTTTATCAGTATTGCTGCCACAATCTTTTCTCAGAGATTCTGTAGACATGTCGCCAAGAAGATGAACCCGCTTACCAGCCCGCTTCTTGCTGTTCTCAATTCTGGGAAGCATTTTTCGGCCACTGCTACCAAAACTGCTTTCTGGTTCCAGTCTTGTTAGAGGCTGCAGAATTTTGGACTTTCTTCTTGCTTCTGCAGCAGCCTTGGAAATTTCTTCGGCATTTAAGCGTGCCAATGTCCAAGGACTAATTTTTACCGTTCCAGGATTCTTTTTCTTTAACGGATCTTCTCTCATTGTCTTCTTTCCCAGTGAACTAACAGAACCCGTGTCTGGGGGCACCACATCGAACTACAACCGTTAACACCCCAACCCCCCAAAAGATAAGGAAAAATCAAACAGCTGGTCCTCTCAGTAAGCAACCGAAAGAAATAACACAGCAGTAACAATCTAGAAACAACTAAATGATCGAGCTCAACAGTTTCATAAATTTAGTTTTCCAGCGGGTGAAAGTTTAGTTCATATTGTGCATGATCTGCACAGTATCAAAAACCATCCAAGAAGCTACGATAACTTCTGAAGTTGATATGTAACACTACTCCTGATATGTTCATTCAGTTAATGGCAAATGTCAATTTTTCCATTACATAATAAAGCAGGTCTAAATTGAAAAAACGTTACCTGATCTTCAAGTAACAGGCGTGGGGGTGTGCACCATGCACCTCTGTGTAAATTGGTGAAGGAGCTTGCACTACTCAATCCAGTAAGTGAGCTAACAGTTGACATTTGGGGACTTTGCTGACCTCCGTTTCCTAGTTGGTCCTGCTCCTGCTCCCTCATAGCTATGATGTAATCGTATGTGCTGAGTCCCTGAATCACTCATCAAACTAACAATTAACACTTCAGACTGAGGATAGATAGTTTGATAATGTTTAGCACTAAAAATTTCAGTTAGAGAAAAGAGCCTAAAACTATAAACAAATTCCCTTTCATGATCCAGTGTTAACCAGATAATCAATATACCAAAGAGCAGTCAACCTTACCTTTTTAATGAGGAGGATATGAAAGAAGAAAAGTTGAACAACTGGTAAGGTAGCAATCATTGCAAGAATGGTGCAGATAGACTGAAAATTTTCACAGGAGAAAATAAGAATAGCTGCATCTGGAAATAGCCTCAGATTTTTATCAAACGAAAAGATTCCAAACAAAAACGAGCAAAAACTGGTTAGTCTATTAGAAGCAAAAAAATGCATTAATACAGAAACATAGTAATCACACATAAGAGGGAGGGGGAGAAAGCTCACCACCACAAGAACAAAGGGAACCAGAGAGAAACCGGTTCCCAACTTGGAGGATATATCCACAGAAAATTGCTTCCTCTTGACAAAACAGAAGATAAGCACTAGAATTCCAGTCAACCATTGAAGAATAAACTGCAATCTCAAGCCCAAGGTGCAAAAATCATGTACAGACCTGTCATTAGTTAGTCAAAATAAAAATGACTAGGAAATACAAACAAATCCATACTTGTGATGCTCTATAGATTATGGCACGTTGAAACAATTTTAAGACAGATTTGCGATGGTTCAAAGAGGAAAAGGAAAGAATTAAAACTTAATAGGTAGACAAATAGGGTCAAAAAAGATGAAAGATTTTTTCCTGGGCAATAGAGGCTGATTTCCAAATGCTGATGATTTCAGGCAGAATTACATTTTTCAATTCTTACGTAGGGGAGTTAATACAAAAGCTTGAAGATTTGATGATTACAACCAAATTGTGCAAATTCATGATTTTGATCTAGTTTGCTTGTTTGATCTTGCGTTTTGAGTGCAGATGAAGTTTTTAATGGCTTAAAAACAATTTTAATCCATTAGAATGTTCTTCAAGTTGCTGGAAATACAAAGAAGAATATTTTAATCGATTAAAATAATCTTTTAATTGATTAACTTTGGCCATTTAATCTTCAAATTGCACTCTGTTTCAATCAATTAAAATGAGCTTTAATCAATTAAAATCACTTAAAGATCCCTCTTTTAGTGATTTAAATGGATTAAGATTTCAAGTTTCAATTCTAGAACTTAGCCTTTGTTTCTAAAAAGTAGAACTTTCTAGTTATGGTAGGGTCAACCATGTTAATGAGAGTACGGATGGATGGACAATATTGCTTACCAAGAGCATAGCAGTAACCATGAGCGCGAAAAACTGCCGGTAGTTTCTTTTCCCTATGCAGTTGTTAAGCCACTGCAAACCAAGGTAGAAACAGTCTTTCAGAACATATCTCAAGTGATAACTAAAGAACTAGTCAGATATCATACTCGGCAATGATGATCAAAGTGATCTACACACTTGTCACAAACTCTACAGTGCTTGCTGTACTTGAAAACCTACATCAATGTTATTCTTCAGTGATATACAATCTAAGAAGTGCAGATTAAACATGAGTTTGTAACAGAAGATAATTATGAAGTTCTCCATGCAATTATGTCAAGGCATCTTTTCACCTCCACATGACTTAAGGAATGAACTCCAACAGTAATATTAAAAGCATAATACATTTTCAGTTCAAAATCTTCTACGCACCTCAACTTCACACAAACTGCAAAAGAACATACCATCTTCACTTATTTGTTTATCTGAAGATTTCTCGGTTAAACTTGAGCAGCTGCAGATATAAGCACAAGGAGAAGAAACCAAGAGTACAAAGGCTGAACATGATGATGTACTCTTCTCCACAGAATTCGAAGCATTTTCTGAAATTCCTTTTGTTCCCAATCCCTCCTTATCCACACAACTAGCTTCAGCTGTTGATGCATATGCTTCATGCATTGACGAAGTTGATTCTTCACCTAATTTAGAACTCTTTACTTCAGCAAGCTTTTTACTGTCTGGGATTTTAAGATACTTTTTGGACTTCAAAACCCCCGGATCTACTGGATCTGATGCTGCACACCAAATGTACAGTCCAAAGACACTAATAATCTGGAAAAAGAGGAAATATCACTATACCATGATGTCTGTGGAAATAACAGTCCTAGCCCTAGGAGAGTCTTATGTAGAAGGAGTAGCCAAAATAGCTCACAAAAGGCGTGAATATCAGAGAATATAAAATGCATAAAAATGCATATCTGCATACATAGATAGTTCTAAAACTTGATAATATTGTGTTCCAGAGAATTGTAAGTGCATAAAACTAAAGTATTGAGCAGTGTATGGAGTTTTCTCTTGTTCCACTACGGTATCTCGCTTTGACAAAGGATTTAGTTGACATAAACCAAGATCAACACAAGGCAGTTATCAGCAAAATAACTGCAGATATATAGGTAAGGAATCCACTCACTCTTAAGGGTAAGTTTTTGACACTTCCACTCCTTAAAAGCTTTCTATAAAACACACAATTCTCATAAAATTATATGATATTTCATGTACTTCAATTTTTAGCTACATTGAACATATGTATGTAATCTTATAATCAGAATTTACTTATATCATGAAATGCATGCCCTACGTTAAAGTAAAATCTCTACTCACTAAAATAAAGTTAACTGTCGAAATATCAAATATTTTTTAAATTATGAGATTTTAAACTAGCTTGGATCATGTCCTAGGAGCAAAAAAAATAGAACCACGAATATAGTTCTAATAGGAAATTTTTAAAGTAGTTAGTTAATACTAAATGGGTTAAACAAAAAATTTGGTTAGTCCTTGTTTGTGTTTTGAATTCTCAATTTGATTCCTACCCATAAAAACTTATTAAATTGGTTTCTGCCCATATAAAGTGTCACTAATTTGGTCCCTGTCACCATTACCCCATTCTTACGATCCTTACACATGCAACATATTTTAATATGCCCCCTTGCAAGTAGGGATAAAATTAATAATGTATTACAGATCAAATTAAGAATACGTGGCACATATAGGGACAAAAATCAAAATAAGAATAAATTACAGGTAGGGGTCAATTAAGAATGAGAAAGAACAACCAATTGTAGGGACTAAATCAATTACATTTTACATTTATAAGGATCAATTAAATAAGCTTTTTATGTGTAGGGAATAAATTGATAACTCACTTCATGTTGTACCAGACTAAGTTATATGTTTAACCTAATAAATAATACAAAGAATTTAAAAAAAAAAAAAAATCTTTGAAATGTAGTTCACACATGTCTCGTGATGGCTATTGGTCATAACTCGGGAGTGTGTGCTTAAAATGGATGTGAAAAATGGACAAAGGAAAGAGACTTAAGAGGTCACAGCAAGCAACCAAATGGCCCTTATCATGTACAAAGACAGCTCCATAGAACCCTTCACTGAACTACACGACAATCTTAACAGACTGGTAGATCATATGATAAAGAACTACCTGAAAACTTAAACGGAATTCAGATTTACAAAAGAAACCAAACACAAGAATCTGGGACCAAACAAAATCACAGATCTCACTCATTTCACAAACTAACTTAGAAGCAGAAAATGAAAATATTACACATCGAAAAAGGCAGAGAGATATAGGAAGATGGGTTACCAGCGGCGAGTAAAGGCCAACAACAATATACTGATACGTCTTGTTTCCAACAAAAGGAGCGAAGAACACGTAGAAGGCAAAGCCCAGAGATAAAAACACAGCACAAGCCACCACCTTCACAGAGATTTTCCACAATGAATAAGAAAGATAAAACCTTTGCTGAAAAAGAATCAAACTTTTGCAAGTACCTGAAGAGGGTGGTAAGGTAACTGCCATCCATGTTTCCTCATGGCTTTTTACTTTCAAGTTGAACTCGACTTTTGAAGAAGAACTCAAAGAACAACAAGAACAACACAGAACACTACACAGAAGAAGAACAACCAGGGACGGTTATTTTTGTTTTTGTGTCTACTTTTTCACGTTTTTCAAGGGAGGAAGGAATGAAAAATCAGAAATTTTTCATGAAGGACGAGGAAAAGGAGGTTGAAGCAGATAGAAAGAGATGGGAACGTGAGAGAGAGAGTTGAATCGGGATAATGGTGGTGGGTGTGAAGTGTGTCTTGAGGAAGCTTTTTCTTTTGTCTTTGTCTGGTTTCAAAGAATGTTTAGTGAAGAAACACTGAACTAAAGTTTGGATTTTGGTTTGTAGTTTGATCATTGGTTGCCAAAGCTCTTTCACAGCTCAGCAAGTTAGAACAAACTTAGGTGTTTTTAAGTTAAAATAAAGTAAGTTCTTTTTTTTTTTTCTGGCTGTTTGAGGATAAAATATTAAAAATATCAAATTTATTTTTATGATTTTCACTCTTTAAAATCTTAGTGTGATGATTTCAGATTATAAAATTATTTTGGTTAAAAGAACTTTTTACTTGATCTAATTATGAAAAGACCTTACCACACACCCTTTTTACTTTTTGGTTTCTGGTGCCACCTGCCACCACTGCAGCAAAATGCCTTTACCTTTTTGAATTGGCACAGTGCACTAATTATCTCCTTATGTTTTAAGATTTTATTTTAGTTTAACTCACTCTCATTATATATTTGTTAATTTTAAGAGAGCTTTACCAGTTTTATTTTGATACTAAAATTTTATAACATCTATATCTTTTATAATTTAAATTTGTATTTTAATTTTGAGTTATGATATATTGACGTCATCCAATCATTTGATATTAAAAAAGATAATAATTTTTAATTATAGAACTATTGTGCAGAGAAAGTAAAAAATTAAGATAGGTTTTGGGAAAAATGTTGTATTGTCATTCTCTTTTTATCGGTTTAGCTTTTCTTTTATACCGTCTTTGTCTTTCTTTTTATTTTACACATCTCATTCCGTTACATGTGTAGTCGTTCTCGATTTGTATGTGATCATTCGCCTTTCCAATATTTTCTTTCTTTTGAATTCATTCTTTTCCAATACATTTTTTATTTCAAAAATATTATATTTGAATTCTTAGCCACATCAATAAATAAACCTTGTTGGAGTTGTCGTAGAGTGGTATTTTTCTATGAATTGTCAAAGTATTATTTTTTTTTATTTTTATAATTTAATTTTCATAATTAAATATTTTGTTTATTCTTTAGAATTATGATTTGATACAAGATTGGATTCTTAAATTTAAAACTATCACTTTATTACATTAGAATGCTTTATTACAGAATTTTTATAAGACTTAAATATTAAATTTATAAGACCTAAATATTATATTTAAGCCTAAATACTAAATCTTAGAACTTAAATATTAGATTTAAGATCGTAGTTAAGATTTATTGAAGTTGTTTTCACTTTCGTTTGATTTTACTTTTGCAACAAAGTTTTTCATATATACCTCATCATTTAGCTTTGAAAATTGTAATAATGTATTAAGATAATCCTTAATTAATTCTTCAAATCATATATAATAATTAATTTAGTTCTTCAAATTTTAATATATATATATATATAACGAAATTAATAATTAAAATAAATAAATAAATGATAAAATAATTTCAGAAAATATTAATTATTAATTAATGCAGTCTTTAAAATTGTAATAATAAAATAATTTAACCCAAATTATAAATTTTAATTTTTTATGGTGAATGTGAAATTCAAAATTGATTTGTCTTTTGTAAAAGTAGGTAAAACACAATGACAAAAATTAAATTGTAATTGTAATTTTAGGAGTTTCAAGATTCTTACGAAAAAAAAAACATTTAACAGATACCTTTTATGGTAAGGGAAGACAAACTATAGTGATAAGAGTACCGACAATTTGATAAATAAAAAACATTAAGTATTGACACAATTATATAAAGAAAAATATACAAAAAATAATTGCAGGAGAAACAAATACGACTTTTACAGTGTTTTATCACAATGAGAGATTATGTTCTGTCCTTAACATACATATAATTAAGTTTTAACTAAAAAAAAACAACGAGTTTCATCATTTCTAGTTCACATGTGTATTTGTTATTTTTCTCATGGCCATTTTAAGCTTTTTATAATACAAGTATTATTTACAGTTTTTTCAAGTTTATATAAGACTCTTATTCTTTAATAAACAGTATGTTTAATGGAGATTGAATGTCTGTTAAATTTTAAGAGTTATGTTTAGTCTTTAAAATATCTTAGAGTGTAGTCTTTAAAATGTCTTTGAATGTACTACATAATTATGATTTTTGGACTCTAAAAATGAAAACTCTATTTACCTCCTTATATGTTTTAGAGTTCATATAAATGGGATATAAAGGTTCAGTTATCATGATTGTCCAATACAACAGTGAAAAAAAAAACTACAAATGTAAAAAAAATTGGATGATTTAAAGTGGAGTCTTATTAATCATATTTTTAATAACTGAGTGTGAAAATATTAGAGTAATCAGGATGTATTCTTCAATAAACATTCGAAAGATATTCAAATGTGATAACAATTAAACTTTAATCTCTCAAGCTAAATTTTCAAAATAAACAAAATGAAAGAAAATAAAACTTTAGATGAATACTTTAATATATTGTCTAAATTGGTGAATCAAATGAAGCCTTATGGAAATATAATCAATGATTGAAGAATTGTTGATAAATATTAATTTTGTTGAATTTAATCATATAATAGAAGAAATTAAGAATTTGTTGACCATAATTATTTCAGGATTGATGAGATCATTTGGATCTTATGACTAAAGATTGTTCATGTTAAAAAGTCATTGAAAAGTGTGTTTCAATCTAAACTCATGGTATTATGTAAAAAAGATGAATTAATAAACATTGTTGAGTTTTCTAAAGATGACAGACTTGGCAGAGGTAGAGCAAGAGGAAGAAACTTATGTGATAGAGGAAGAGGCTACTTTGACAAAATATTAAAAGATCAAACAAATATTGTGTAATATATAAGAAGAGCAATCTTAAAGAAAAATATAGTTGTGGAACAAAGGCAAATCACAGTGTTATAATTGCAAAAGGTTTAGACAAGTTTAAAGGGATTGTCACTTTTGACAATCAACAACATAATTCATTTGTTGAAGCAAATCAAGGTCGAGAAAACTTATTTTTTGTTTGTCAAAAGAAAATTCAAGATTATAAGAACACGGTGGATAGTGGTTACAACAACCATAAGACGGGATATAGATAAGCTTTTGTTAACATAGATTCTTCATCTTCCTAAAATGTTGTATTAGGCAATGAAGAGTATTTTAAAGTAGAAGACAAAGGCAACATTGGAGTTATAAAAAAGCAAGGTAGTAAAGTTATTTGTGATATTCTTTATGTGCCAAAATAAAGGAAAATTTGTTGACCATTGGACAATTTTTGGAGCAAAATTATTCTCTTTGATTTGAAAATCACAAGTTTAGAATTTTTTATTCAAAATAAAAAAAATGAAGAATTATTATTTGATGAAAATGGAAAATAACAAAAGCTTTCAACTTTTGCTTGATTATGAGAGAAAACTCAACTTGATGTGAGAAAATAAAATGACTCTCTTTTCTGGAACAAGACTTGGGCACTTAAATTAAAGTGGTCTTGTGTTGCTTTCTCAAAAAATATGGTGTTTGGGCTACAAAATATTGAGAAAAAAAAAAGTATATGAAGATCATCAACAACCATTTCTAAAGGATGAAACAAGGTGAGTCAAAGAAGTGACAGGAGAAGTGAGTATGTCTCCAATATATTCAAGAAGCTTATTGAAGATAAAATAGTTGACAAATAATTGACCGTTGGCTATATACCTCAACAAAATTGTGTATCAGAAAGGAAAGAAGCAAAATGGGATAGAAATGACAAATTTCATGTTGTTTGAGACAGGAATACTTAAAGAGTTTTGGCCAGGGGTTGTTAATATAACAATTTGTCTGTTGAATAAATGTTTAACTAAATTTCTTTGAAACATGACATAATTTGAAGTATAGAGTAAAAAGAAACCAAACAATCCTGCTTCTAACCACCTATTTAATATCTTTGTGGGACCAAACAAATTCATATGTAACTAATAGAAGGGTCTATTATTAGAAACATTTTTTAATTTAAGTGTTTAAGATATGCATCAAAATTACGAGTATTGAAATTTTCCCTAACAATAATATGCATTAAAATAAAATCATGTTAAAGTAAAATCGAGTTAAGTTCTTACGAGTTAAGTTTTTATAAGACAAAAAATATTAATCTCTTAAGTTTTACTTTTGACACCTAGGTTTTAATTATAACAAACAAAAGAATTTTAATTTTTTTAATGATTTACCTAGTTTATAACAAGTAATAAACAAGAAACAAATATGATATTTGATCATGACTAGAGAACAAGTCTCCTAATAAAGGTAAAAGTCATGGTCGAAGCAAAAAAAAAAAAAAAAAAAAAAAACTAAAAAAAGAAAAAAAAAAAATTCTTAAATATTAAAATCAAAACATATTTTTTCTAAACAAAAAAAAAAATTTTATATAAAATAATATTATTAAATAAATTAAATAATAGTTTTATTTATAA
>Ga0099825_1009727_pt1 | contig 10813 bp, 7 predicted proteins | sample SiratroredBW_FD_76838 | JGI IMG/M metagenome (GOLD analysis project Ga0099825, IMG submission 76838) | Root nodule microbial communities of legume samples collected from California, USA - Siratro red BW | ecosystem: Host-associated > Plants > Roots > Nodule | place: USA: California | collected...
CAACCTCTCACTCACTCACACAAGACCAAATCCCAAATCTCCTCCAATTGCTTGCTTGCTTTGTCTTGCTTGTTTTGTCTTGTTTGACTTTATCAAATCTTTATTCTTGTGAGAGTAATAACATATTATTGTTTCGGAACAAGGTGTTCTGTAACTCAAAGAACCTATTCTGGAACGATCTATTTCAAAAGTTAATATATAGTTACGAAACAGGTCATTTCGCAATAGATTTTTTGAATTACGGAATACCCTAAAACAATAATTTCCAGAATTGAAAGTGCAGGGATATTTTTGTCTCTGCATTATTATTTTAAGGATAATTTGGATAATTTTAAAAATTTTGGGAATGCTTAAGAAAGACTTGGAAATGCAAGAAGAAGCGGTCCATGCACGGTTAAGATTGATGGACTTCCTATACTCCATTAATTTTTCGAATTATCTCCATTCATCCTGTAATAAGTTTTCTAAAATGGAAATATACTCCAAAAATAACTCAATTTATAATGAATGAGAGGTGAATACAGAAATAAATGAAATGCACAAAGAAACATCTAAGCTTGAATGGTAATTAATGAGCTATAACTTAAGGGTAAGACTGATTCTTCCTGCACCTCCATGGTAACTTCATGCACCTCCATAATTTTAATATATTCCTATTTTAGCCTTGAGAAAAAGACGAAAATAGCCTTCATTCATGGTAATTGTCATTCATTTTTTTTCCACTTTGCAGGTTGCACAGACCACAATATAATTAAAAAATAAATACAGGGTTGTACAACCCGCAATATAAAACTTTTTCTAAATACATTGCGGGTTGTACATCCCGCAATGTATTTAAAAAGCAATTGGTGTTGCAAGTTGACAAACTTGCTGTTGTGGTGTAATGGTAGCTACCATTCGAAACTTTTAGGTGTAAAAATAATGTGATAATTACCACTACACCACAATAACAAGTTGTATAAACTACAACACAAATTGTTTTTAAATACATTGCGGGTTGTACAACCCGCAATGTATTTAAAAAAAATTTTGTATTGCGGGTTGTACAATCCGCAATGTATTTAAAAAAAGTTTTATATTACGGCTTGTACAACCCGCAATGTGAAAGGTGCAAAATATGTAATTGTGGGTTGTACAATCTGCAATGTATTTATTTTTTAATTATATTGCGGTTTGTGTAACCTGCAAAGTGAAAAAAAAAATCTTAGTTACCATAATAAAGGTTATTTTTGTCTTTTTTCAATGCTAAAATGGGAATATGTTAAAATTATGAAAGTGCAGGAAGTTAATATGGAAGTGTAGAAAGAATCACTCTAAGGGTAATGCCACGTATCTCTTGACAATTACTTCCTTCACCCCCATTTTTTAACCTTTCGTCGCCATAATTTTTACAATGACTATTTTATCTTTTTTAAATGTGAATTAAAGATTGTCTATTATGGAAATTTTTCTGAAACACATTTTCGAGAATTAATAAAATACATTATGAAATAAGTATTCCAGAACATGATAAGATTTTCAAAATAAGTATTTTAAAACAAACTTTTTATAACACATTTCATGTATATCGGAAAAAACATTTTGAAACGAGATTTTTTTTTCTCTTCTTCTAAGTGCAACATTCTAATAATGACCGTAATAGAATGTAGTGAGAAAAAAGTAAATATGATAATTTAATTCTTTTGTAAGGTACTTATGTTTGAGATTAAAAAATTACAAATATTTTATTGATTTTTTTTTTTTTAATATACTTGGTGACACAAAAATTTATCGTTAGGCCAGGTAAGATATATTAACCTGCCATCTCAAACTTTGATACATAACCCACACTAGAATCCCTAGGCATAAAAATATGATGCTATCTATAAAAGTTTGAGTTGGTACTACTGATTCCAACATCTTAGTCAAGAGTCATCACTTAAATAGGTTTACTTGGTTTTTGAGAAATTATATGCTATCCATAAAAAATTAAGAAATTTTGTAAATAAATTTCTATTTAATGATGCCATGAGATACCGTTTATTGTTGATGGATGAGTTTTACTCATTGAAGTTAGGCTCCTAATAATATTTAAATTTAAAATCTATTTATTGCTTTAACATATTTTAAAAACCTGTTCAAATATAGTTTTCAACCCTAATTGTCTTAACTGCAGTTTGGTCGAAGCTCCCGTACCTTATCGTACCGAACAATTACATTAGTATTAAAATTAAAATAATGTAACAATAAACGTGTTGGTCCTGCAAAACAGTAACATGTTTAGGATCACAAATCATGAACCTCACAAGCAATTGGCAACAGAGAGCAACAACCCTGAAGAAGACAAAGGAGCTGGGGAATAGATTATTAACAAACCCTAAAAGTGAATCCTCACAAATATATATTAATTTTAGTATATGCATAGTTAAATTGTAATCTTAAACCCTAAAATTGAATTCATTCAAATATTCCCAAAAAAAATAAAAATCGAGCTTGGCGGATGGATGAATATTGTGGTAACAGAGAATGCAACGACAAGTAAATGCTTCAAACACAGCGAGTGTGCATATGTTTCAATTCCTCAACATAATCAATGGAAACAATAATTTTGTTCCTGAGCAGATCTTCCACTTTTGCATGAAAGCAAAGGGAGAAACCAAAAATAAAAAGAAAGAATCTTTACAAAATTGTTTGTTTGAACTAGATACTATGATGTCAGAGAAGTATTCAAGAGAGAACCGACATGATATTTAAGAAGACATCTTCTTTGCAAGGAATTGTAAGGCCACCCATTGGATGATGGTACCCATATTCTTCTTCTGCTTTGCTTAGCAAGTCCTGGAATGAGGGTTGGTTCAAGCATCCAATCGGAATCACGAACCTCTTCTTTTTCTCTCCCACATACACTGCAAGATATCCTTTTGGGACTTCTGCACCCTTTGAAGCTTGTTGTCTAGCTCTTCTAACACCAAGCAAACCAAAACCCATGTTTTCTACTACTTTGTTATAGAATGGTCTCCAAGACTCGTATATGCTAATCAAGTGTTTCAAGTTCGATGCTTTATGACATGTTTGAGAGGGGAATGATGGGTATAAATATGGCTCTTGTGTGGATCACCTTGCTTCTCAAATTGAATGGTTTAAGAGCTATTTGGGTTTGGTGAGAAACAAGGGATCATGAACCATGTGGTTTTGTCTTACACGTCTTTGTCAAAAAGGAAGATTTTTTTAGAAGAGTGGTCAATAAAGTTTCGTTGCTTGAAGTTGAAAGAGAATTGTACATGTGCAGCAATGAACCTAATTATTGTTCAAACTATTTAATGCACTGTTTCTTATTGTTGAAGACATGTACCAGACATTTCTCATCTTCTCTTCCTCACACGTACGTTTCATTGTTGACAAATATCTGTGCAGGCTACTGAAAACTTATACTCAGTGGTTGCACTTGTACAATGCCATTCATTATGATAACAGCTTGCATGACAAGTCCTTGCCAACAGCACGGAAGGTACTTGAGATTCAACTCTCCATCAGAACCTCACAGTTTACTACGGAACAAGTACAAACCAACATACAATTTAATTGATGATTGAGACGTTGTTTGTTGCATTGGTATATTCCTTATATGACATTGTTGTGTGTATTTGGATAAAGTATTGGAATAATGGAATATACCTTCAGTTTCACTCCAGCAACTTGACTGCCAGTAACCTTCAGGGTGAGAAATCATTGTTGTTAACTTTTACTTTTACCCCTAAAAGTAAATATTGCCACATGCCTTAAGATGGATTTTATTCCATGTTTAGTTCAGTTTAAAAGTAAAACTCAAAACACCTTTGATATAAGGGTGAAGCCTAAGCTAAGAAATTATGACATTTCTACCATATTCTGTCTCTAATTTCTATTAAGCCATTTGTCTTGGTTTTCACTGAATCTTAAAACAATAAACTCTTTCTTCTCAAATTCTGTCATCTTTCAATGAAAATGAAAATCTCTATAGGTGTTATGTCAAATTGCCAGTTGGAATAAATGTTTTGGCACAAGGGGTCATGACAGAAGACAGACACTGAGCTTAATTTAGATGGGACCTGTATTTATAAAGCTCATAGATTGCGAAGCATCATAAATACATTGCTTATGTGACACTGTTGAACGACATATTTCAATAATCCAGTAACAAACGTTTATTTTTTTGACAGTAATGAGTAACAGATGTCAGGTTTTTATTTTTTAAAATGTGTTATTTCTTGTATCATTTTGCTTAATTCAACAAGGATCAGAAAAAGGAATAAGTGAATAACAATGAAGCATGCATGCTGAGGAAAGAACATACAGTAAAAACGATCTACTATCATTTTAAAAAGATGAAGGAAATACATGAATGTTACATTAAATATATATCATGGAAAAAAATAAAAATGTACAATATTATTTTTCTATAGAGGCTTAGTAGATGACTCTAATTTGTGATGGAGTTCAGAGATAGCAGCAAATTCTGTGAAATTAAATCAATTTATTTGCAGTTATTTTCTTTTTGTGTCTAGAACTGGGGTCAACATTTTGGGATCCATGTCCAAGGTTATCGACAGAACTACTACAATAGTACATTCAAAACAGCCACAATCAGGTTTAGCAAACTAATCTATATTGCCACTATAGACCTGTTAAGGGAGGCAAATGCTAGATGGTCGTCAAGCTTGTGTTGTGTGGTATTTAAATTCATTCATGCATACAAAAAAGTAAGAACAGTATAAATTCAGAATAAATCTTTAGTACGTTGTCATTTGTGTCATGAATTTTTTACAACATATAGGATAATACAAAAATGAAAACAAACAATGCCTGCTTTACAATGTTTGTCTCAACCACAGCTACTCTATATGTTACTCTCCTCTAAAGAGAAATATGGGCTATAGTACATTCAAGCGAGAAGCTATATCTAAGAACACATCTTCCTTGCAGGGAATAGTGAGACCTCCCATAGGATGATCATAGCCGAACTCATCTTCAGCTTCTTTTAACAATTCTTGAAATAAAGGCTGGTTCAAGAATGATATGGGAATCATGAACCTCTTCATTTTTTCTCCAACATAAACTGCAAGATATCCCTTTGGGACTTCAACAACCTTTCTAGCTGCTTGGCTTGTAAATGATGTCCGTCTTCCAAGTAAGTGGAAACCCATTGCTTTTGCTTCTACACCCAAAGAACTACAGAGTGATCTCAGAGGACTAGTTTGCAATGAATTTGAGTTCTGTTGATTCAATGTAAGAATGACTTGTGAAGCTTGTATGCACAATGACGGATACACAAACATATATAGATAGATAACTCAAGCCTTTCTCTCCTGAATTGGAAGGTGAATGTACTATTTGATAGGGCCAAGTGAGAGACAGGGCTCATTAAGGTTGACGTGATATGTCTTGGATAGTCTACCATCAGATTTTACTTGAGATATAGTAAATTCTGGCTACGTTTTAGTCCTTGGATAGGTTACCATCAGACATGCTCTAGACATATTAAATATTGTGTTCATGGTCTCTATAAGCCAACTGGCAGATATGGATACACTACAAACCCTTAAATCTATTTGAGTTATTAAATGACATTATTTGAAGACAAGAGATGCACTGTTTTTAATGATTTTACTCTGAATAATGCTACAAGTACCTTGAGTACCGTGGCATATGGCCGAACCAATGAACCATCCACTATTTTATGTTGCTCAATAGATAGTTACCTGACAGAGTTGTGTGGAAGTAGATTTACTTAATTCTCTGAAGTCTAACCAGATAAAATTACAGTTGATAAATTCAAACTGAAGTTTGTGAAATTTTCTGAGGTCTTAAAATATTAAGAACATTGGAAACCTATTAAGAACTTTTTTTTTTTAAATTTCCTTTTTATTTCAATATTTTTCACTTTAGCCACTGAGCTTGCTATGATGATAAATTTATAAAGCAACTGCAATTGGCCTTCAGCTGTACAACATATAAGCTCTGAAATCTGGTAAATGCTGCACTGATCAAATTTTGGTAATTATAGTGCATGGCTTATGGCTAAATCTTTCAGTGAAGAAATAAGAGCAGCTGCAGGTATATGTAAACTAAACCCCAAGTCTTACGAATATGAAATTTGGTTAGCTACAGAAGTTATCCATAGAAATAGATGGGAACAATTAGGCGAAAAAAACTTATATACTAGGTCCACTGTTATCTGCCTTGCCTGGTAGTTTGGTAGTGGCAAAATCTTGTGTATGATTGGGGTTGGGGAAATTGATCTTAACTTTACATGCAGGCATAAAACTTAAAAGTCTTTATATCCGGTACCAAATAAACTGATGCTTCTCTTCGGCTGAAGCAAAATTCTATTAGCTCTGCTCACACTGCGAAGCATGTGGGCGGTTATGGTGTGGAATTCATGCTAAAAATCAAGTCCTAATTGAATTGCAGAGAGAAATGGACATTGTAATTGATAAACAAGAGTAATTAGTAATTGAATTCATTGTGACAACAAAAAATGGAGCAATCTTTACAATTTGAGAAGATGCCTCTTGTACAAAATGTCTCTACTAATCTATGTCAGTGTCCTACAGTGTGAGATTTATTGTCTATTCAAGCGAGAAGCTATATGTTGGAAGACATCTTCACTGCAAGGAATTGTGAGGCCTCCCATGGGATGATCATATCCAAACTCTTCCTCTGCTTGACTCAATAAGTCTTGAAATGAAGGTTGGTTCAAATATGATACGGGAATCACAAACCGTGTCCGTTTCACTCCAACATACACAGCAAGATAGCCCTTTGGGACTTCTACAGGTTTTGAGGTTGCCTGTGTAGCTGTGACTGATGGCCGTCGAATACCTGGTAAACGGAAACCCATTTTTTCTTCCTGTTTAAATGAAGAAGATCAATATGAAATTTACAAAACTCAAATGTTGACACTAGAGGATGCCAATGGCTTGTGTTGTTTGTGAAGGAAATGATACAATATATATAGTTCTAAAGATTCCCTAGAAATTAAATTCACAGAAAAGGACTGTGAAAGGATGGAGACATACACATGAGATATCATGTGGTGCTGTCTTTAATGTCTCTGTCAAGGATAAAGTTGTGTAGAGTGTATAACCCCACCACCTTACCAAACTGTGGCCAACATAAAACCTCCACCTCTTGTAACCAAATGAGACGTGCCTAACTGAAACCAAACTTTTATTAACGAATTAATTGGTATTCCATAATTTAGTAAACATGCTTTGGAGATGTTTTCCTAAGGTTGATAATGCAGCCAAATGTTGAAGTACAGTACAGGTGGAAAGTAATTTCTGGCTGATGAGTTATAAGGCTAAGGATTGCTAGAGATCATAGACAGATTTGATATCACACGTCTGTTTTATTTCAAGTGGATTTGCTCCAAGATGTGGGACCCCTATGATCGACTATAACATGTTGCATTTATCTATGAGAAAGTCCTCCAAGGCAACGCAGTAGGCCATGTCTCCCTGTTGGTTCCCTAATTCTTATCTCATAGCCCTCCACCCTCAATAATACAAAAGGACAACGATTTCTCACAAATTCTTTCATCTATATATATTCAAGATTGTAAGCCTTTAGAACAACAAAAAATCATTCATATCGGAGAGCATTTGAAGTTCACCATCTTGTATCTTATTTACGAGATTTATTCTCGACATTCTATTACCAAGTCTCAGAACACACAACAATGGGTTTTCGTTTACCTGGTATCAGAAAAACATCATTTGCTGCAAACCAAGTTTCAAAAGTTGTAGATGTGCCAAAGGGCTACCTTGCAGTGTATATTGGAGAGAAGAGGAAGCGGTTCATGATCCCTGTATCGTACTTGAACCAACCTTCATTTCAAGATTTGTTGAGTCAAGCTGAGAAAGAATTTGGTTATGATCATCCAATGGGTGGTCTCACAATTCCTTGCAGAGAAGAAGTATTCCTAGATACTATTTCTAGCTTGAATAGGTGTTAGCCCCTTGAAGATGAAGTCCACATAGATGTAGACTAAACTTGACAGATTTTTTGTAGCATAGTTTCTTACCTTGGAAATATTCTCCGCACTTTTGTTATCATACTCTGGCAAGTGTAAAAAAATGTCAATTTAAATGAGAAGTTTCCTACGTGAAGAGTTTTTCACATTTTCTTTTCATTTATGATTGAATAAGAAATTAACTAAAACTAAATTGATTTAAATAAAATAATTCTTAATGTATAAAATTGAAGTAAAACTAATAACTCACAATTTTATAACTGAATTCCATAAAAGAATATGAAGGATAAGTTTAAAATAAATGACTGATGTAACAGAGAAATAAGGAGAAAAAGTCAATCATGAAAAAAATATGAAAATTATGGTCTTTGTGAACCTTCCCAGAAACATTGCCTGAAAAGATTCATCATCCATATGTCTTCGTGAACCACTTATTAGGGAGGAATTCTTCATTTAGTTGGTTTTACGGCCACGCCAGACGATATGTTCGTGCTGATTTTTTCATTAATTGACTATTCTTCAAACCTTTTGAAGATTACTTTTCTACTTTTGGGGGGAAACAGAAGTAGCTTAATCCATACATTCACTACTCCTTTTTTTCTTCCTTTTTAGCCTTTGTTTAATAATCAAACAACCCAAATAGGGAATCTCTCTCCCGCTTATAAAATTGAAGTTATGCGGTCTTCTTAGAAAGTGTTTATATAGATCAACTAAACAAATTGTCAAATGAATATGAAATCTCTTCAGCCATGAATGCTATCTATTGAAATTAAAATCGGAACAATGGACCTTCATATTAAATCCATTGTAACCACCTTGGCAATATGAGAACAGTCAAGTCCTTTTACTTCTTTCATTTCTAGCAAGCAAGCTTCTGATGCTGTCTACAATTCTAATTGCAGGGATAAGTGACATTCCATAGGTTTGTGGCATACGTACCATTCATTTCAAGTGGATGCTCTCCATAAATTCGAGTTTGTAAGATGAGGTTTGTATCCACTTATAAACTATAAAATGACCTTTTATCGTTAGTTAGTTGATGTGAGATCTCCCAAATTAAGTGCTTCTTTTCTTTGAGTGTTTTGGAGAAGAGAAATACCGGAGAAGATCTCCTCATATGGCTTTGCCAATGCTACCGCTCTAAATAGTGTTGTTGGACAAAAATACTACATCTCGCCGAATATCTGAATTGCAAAGTTTTGAGGTTCATTTTGTATAGAATGAATTTGTTGTGATTGTGAAATATTCTCTTTTGATAATATACAATACCTTCTCTTTTCCAATTTTGTCTCATAAGTACTCAACCAAAAATTTATTTTTGCATTACTCTGATAATCTCCTTCATTGTTAACAATTTAATATAAATTTAAATATTGCATGAGCCAGATTAGCATCCTTGTCCAAAGTATTTCTGAAGGTCCAGTATAGTATTGAGAAGTTCCAGAGTTTCAGCTGCCATGTCAATCAACAAAAAGAAGCATATGACAAAGTAACCAGTAATCCAGAAAGATACTATGGATTAATCAAAATAAAGTGTGCTGATGTTAACAATAGCTGTATGACAGCTAAAAGAAACGACTTCAAATATTGATAGTTGTATATGTACATTAGCTGTCTGGAATGTAAGAGTTTCAATTCAAATATAAATTAATGGCTGTAGACGACAAAGTCTCAAGTTAAAACCAATGCAATTCTTTGTCATAACAACTTCAACCACTGGCCCTCGTGAGCTGTGACGAATACGGAAAGTGCAATGCCAAATATAATTTAATTGGAGATTGTAACATTGTTGTATGGTGAGATCAAGTAATGGTGGAGCTCATAGAAAGGGAGAATCAGCATAGATACACGTCACGTGTGACACAGTGAACGATATAGCTCAATTCTGATAAATTTTATTACTATACCCAAGGGATGGAGAAGTCCACCATTACTTGTCAGCAATTCACACAGATAGAGTATGTTGTGTATGATTGAGGCCATGAATCTGAATTTTGGGAGTATAGAACTTAAACAACCAAAATAGATAATCTCATCCTCTTATAAGATGGAAATTATGCTCATAGAATCTATATATAAATAAACGAAAACTTACATCAAAAGCATATGAAATTTCTGTAACAAGGGATGTTATCCATTGAATTGAATGGGAACAACAGAACTTAATTTCAAGTCCATTATAACTGTCTTGGCAAGTGCAAAATCTCGGGAATGATTGGGACCATTAATTTTAATTTTAAATGTGTATAAAATACTTAAAAACCTTTTGAAACCGTTCTAAAGAAATTGATGCTTAGCGAAATACTAATATCTCTGCCCCCTCTCTGCCTTGTCCTCATTGTGAAGCACTTGGTTTTCTCATGCTGTGAAATTTTCCAGTCCATTAGGTGCGAGTCTTTTTAGTATTGTATACCATTGGAATTGTTGGGAGAAGTAAAATTGAAATGGATAAATAGATAGAAACTTAGCATTTGAAATCATCATCATTACTCAAAATTTGTTAATAATAGTTACAAGTTCGAGAAGATGTCTATTGTACAAAATGTCTGTAATAATCTATGTCAGTCTCCTATAGTGAGATCTATTGTCTCTTGAAGCAAGAATTTGTATGTTGGAAGACATCTTCACTGCAAGGAATTGTGAGGCCTCCAAAGGGATGATCATATCCAAACTCTTCCTCAGCTTGACTAAGTAAGGCTTGGAATGAAGGTTGGTTCAAGTATGAGATGGGAATCACAAACCGATTTTGTTTCTCTCCAACATACACGGCAAAATACCCCTTTGGTATGTCTTCAGATTTTGAAGTTGCTCTTGCTGTGA
>Ga0099825_1009729_pt1 | contig 10811 bp, 3 predicted proteins | sample SiratroredBW_FD_76838 | JGI IMG/M metagenome (GOLD analysis project Ga0099825, IMG submission 76838) | Root nodule microbial communities of legume samples collected from California, USA - Siratro red BW | ecosystem: Host-associated > Plants > Roots > Nodule | place: USA: California | collected...
AAAATTCAGGATGGTTTATAAATAAATAAATAAATAAATAAATAAATATATATATATATATATATATATATATATATATATATATATATATATATATATATATATATATATATATATATATAAATATATAAATATAAATATAATCGGATGGAATATTATGATAATCAGATAGTATTTTAAGGTTATTTTAGTTATTTTAATATGAATATTTTGAAAATTAAATTTTTTACGGAGGTGCAGAAAGAAGATACAGAGATGTAGGAAGAATTCGTCCAAAAATACCTTCCCTAAGCCCAATATAGACCATATACTTAAACAATTTATTTTCTATTAAAAATTTATATATATTTACAAAGTTCTTTGCATCATTATTATAGTACAAACACTTGGCGACAAATAAATAGTAGTCTTAAAGACTAAACGTTTCAAAAAGAAGCATAAAGATCCATCTATCACAAGGCAGCCCTTATATAAAACTTATATAAAACTGTAGGAAATTCAAGGATTAAAAGAAGATTGATTTATAGAAGAGGAATCCAAATTATAAACAAGTATGTGCTTCTGCAGAATCACAATAAACTTAGGCGGAGAACAACCACTTAAAGTATGTATATACATTATATATTTTATGTGAATTGTTCAGAATGATATATTAAAAGGAAAATACAGAAGTACAACATTTATTTATTTCTACTCTTAGTAGTGCAGTTCAGGAACTCCCCTTCAATACTGAATCAGTATCATAATAGTTATCAGAGGAGGCTGTGCCATATTCACCCTTGTCACCATCATTGCCTCCTTCATCCTCAAAGAAGTCCTCGCGAGCATTGCCTGCTAACATAAGGGCAATCAACCACAGCAGGGATGAATCAAGGGACAAAAAGGCACCACCCCCAAGGAGACCAGTTTTCGCTGTAGGGCATGCATAGTTCACATCATGGTGTACATTGTGTGTCAGGTGAAGTTGTTCTGTGATTGTTGGCCATAGCAGTAAAGCTGCAGCTAATCCAGCGGTGAACCTAGGTAATACACCATTGCATAGAAGAAAAGTCATTCATGAAAACATAAGAACAATATATAGATTACAAAGTCATAGTTGTCTCCTTTTGCAGTAATCAAAACAGAAATTAATAGACTTAAATATTATTAGAAACTGAATTTAAGCCGGACTCATCTTTACAAAACCAATTTTTAAAATAAGGACTGTCTTTAGTTATGAACCATCAATTGGTCTTGTAATAGATGTAGAATTTCCAACAAATATTTCCTGTAATGATTTGTTGATGGTACTCCCAACATCTAGTGCAACTAATTAATGTCATCATGGTCAACAAAACAATCTTTTAATGGTGGTTTACTACTCTTAGTTCATCCATTACCATTCTACATTTAGCATGTCCACAAAATAGGTGTATTCTTCTTGGACCAACACACAAGTGTTTTGTCAATTGACCAAATGCAAGCTCGCTTTTAAAAAGTAAAATAAGTATTTTAGATGTTACATTGCATGAATCACAAAGTAATGGAAATAGGCTGAAAATCTATGGCACACAAAATCAGCTAATCCCTTTCACAGTGCAGAATAAGATCCAGAAATGTAATCTCAAACAACACCCTAAGAATGAACTTCTAGTACAATCATATATATCTTTGAATCTTCCATTTCCATGAATGTTGTAAAAACAATCAAAAAATTACTTATATCATGCATTATAATTTAATATCTAAAGATTTAATCATGAGAATTGAGAAACAAAGACGGGGAAGCACTACTTACAAAGAAATGTTGAAGAACACTGTGAAAGTGGTGTGTTTAAACAGAACCCCTTGTGGAATTGACTTTCCTTTGTAAGGGTAAAACAGAGACAGATACCCGACCACGGTGGATGCAATAAGAAATGCTACAGAAAGATACCCCAATACAACAGTTTGATCCTTGGGGTACTTGCAGGTGACAGAGAGACCATCCAAACCAGTCACAGGTATTCCAGCAGCAGGCTGTAATGAAATAACAAAAGTATCACTGCTCGATACAGAGAAAAATTGTAAGTGAATCAACAACAAGCTTCAGAAAAAAATCACATTGAACCTACAAATAACAATCACCATTCACACAAGGGACACAATGAGCTCATAGATGCGCATCATGTGTTATAAATCCAATAGATTACCTCATGTACGATGAAATGCACTTGAGAAGCCAAAAAATATATAATGAGTCTTGGTAATGCAAAACAATCTCCAAACTGTTGTGCTCAGTTCCAAAAATATGTTTAGCCCCTCTTTAAAACATGTGTTTTACAGATTTCAAATTTACATTCCTATTTAATAAATTTTTTTAATGTGTGTATGAATAGTTTTGGAACTATGTGGTAACAATTTGCAAAGAAATTTAGGAGTTGTTTGGTTTGTAAACACATTTTCTATCTTCATTTCTTGTTTTTATTTTTGAAAATAGTTTTCGTTTTCAATTTGCTAAGTTTTAGAGAAGGGCTGACGGATTGTTCATGATAACAACACAATGAAAAGAAATAAAAACATCTTTTATTTTCTAAGTTGGACCGTTTCTACAAAAACATTTTCAAATAAAATCTTTCCTAATTCTTAAACAAACATATCTCCAGCTTTGTTTTCCATTTTCTCTAAAAAATAAAATAAAAGAAAAAAAAAATACTCAAAGTAACACTGGAGTGTTATTCTCCCATCAAAGTTGAAGTTTTAGCCTAGTAATACACTTTGACCCTCAAAGCAAATCTATATTCCCCAGGTTATTGGAATGAAACATAAATGCTAAGGGTGAAACTGCAATTCTACTTGGAGATCAACGCCAAAAGCAACCAAACAACTAAATCTGAATTAACTTTATCTTAACAATTTCCCTACATCAAATAGGAAAAGCTTTTTCAAATAGGGTATGCAAAGAAATTAAGGTTTTATAAGCCCCGACCTGCAATTAGGACCAGATCAATTTTCTGCAATATTGGGGTCACTCCACAATCACAATTAGAAAAATAATACTTCAACAACTAAAACAATCATTAGATAAATTATATTATAATAATACGAATGATGAAGTCATCTTCCATATTCTCTATATACCATTCCCATCAAATTATTACGAAAAGTTTGCATAAATCACTTTTTAAGATTCAATTACCTTCTTGTTTTCAGCAATAACCCCCAAAATGAAGGACACCACGCCCAAAAACGACACGATGAGAGACATCTGTTTGACCGTGGCAGCCATGGTGCCCCTGCAAGAACCCAATTCAAAAGTAATTCAGAAAAACAAATACAAATAGAGAAATTGAAGAATGAATAAACAATCGGAAAAGGGAATTCAAAAGGCCGTGCCTTTTGCAAGTCTTCTTCAAAGACTCAAACTTTGACAATTCCCTCTGGTCTCTTGCGCGTTGATTGCGAGAAGACGACTATAAATGGAGAGAGATACAAACTTTCGGTTACAAACAGAGTCAACTCGCCTTGTAAGAATACAGAATAATCGAATTTGGATCACAATTTTGGGTAAATTCGTCTTCTTTTTACTTTATTTTGTTTTCAACTGTATCAAGAACAAGAATGGTAGCAACTAATTACAGCTGTTGTTGGTTAAGAATCATGTATTGTTTTACTCTTTTTGTTTTTTTCATTAAAACAACAATACTTTAATCTGGAAATTATATAAGCTTGGGAATCCTTATACTTTAATTTTGTCCAAATTTGGTTGAAGAAATTACTAGTTATAATTATTCATACTACACATGCCTCAATTGGCATGTCAACTCTAATCTATGACTATTAATCTATGATAATGGTTATAACAAATAAAAATATGATTAAAAAATTAATATTATACAATCTATAACTATTAATAGAGAGATTTCTCTTTATAATTATTCTGTGCAAGTAATGTAACGGGCAGAATATATTATCAGTTTTACTTTTATCAATATAACTTATTTTATTATTTTATCTTTTAAGTTTTATAATTATTTTTTAAAATTCAATTAACTACTTATGATAAAACCTGATCTATAATAAATTATAAAATTATTTATTTTATACTTAATTTTAGTAAATATATTTTTTTATAAATTTAATAATGTTCTTTATTTCAACAATTAGAATTATTTTTTTTATTTATTGTTATCATAAAAAAACAAGTGCACCTACGTGCATAAAATTAGTTAAAACATATTATTCAAATTGTAACCAATTTTATACACACAAACAATTATGAAGATAATTTTTATTAACTTTTATAATGTTATAATTACAATATAATAATAATAATTATAAATTTCTATCATAATAAAAAAAATTATAAGATAATATGTAAAAAAAAGATATAAAATATTTTCATTTTCTTAAATATTATTATTATTATTATTATTATTATTATTATTATTATAATATAATAAAAGCATATTCAACTTTTATAGGTAGTTAATTTTGGGATAATGAAAACTAATAACTGTTTTCAATTATATTATATTCACTTTTTAGTTAAATATGAATATCACCTTGTTTATATACCAACTTTTATTCGATTATATAATACCTAATTTTTATCTTCTCATAAAATACATAATTAAAAATAATACGATTCAATTACAATTTATTTTTATTTATTGAATTTGACAAAAATTTAGTTGTTTGAGAAACAATTTTATTTACACATAAGTGAAATATTTTATTTCCTTAAATTCGATTTTAGGATAATTAAATTTTGTTTCTTGCTTGTAAGAAATAGTATTTTCTTAAATGAAAATTCAAGATTATGTGGTGGAGCATTTGTTCATAAGAGAATATGTCTAATCAACGTCATAATACCTAAAGATTTAGGTATTCTTTCTATTTTTACAAAGAATATATTGTCTTGAACTTTTTTTTAGGTATCTTTAGGATGACACTTGCTTCCTGCATGATACAAAATGCTTCCTGCACTTAACAAATTTTTAAAATATTAATAATGTCCTTGTTATTTTATATATTAAATATTTTTTCTTCTTCTCACATTTACATAAACGTCTCTCTCATATTTTGTTTTTTTTAACAATAATAAAAATAATGTTGAATGTTGTTAAGATATTTACAATTTAATATGATTAATTTTAAAAATTCAGTTTCGCACATTATTTTCAAATATTTAGATTTTTGATAACTAATTCAATATTACATGAAAAAAATATAGATATTCCTTAATATTTATTAGATTTTTTTTTATCATTTATCATGAAAGTTTGATAATATTTATCAAGAAATAGAAAAATTAACATTTTTTTTACTTGATTGCACTTATCTATATACGTGACTCAGTAAGAGAGAGAAAAAAATAGTTAATAAATAAATTTTAAAATAAAAGTAATGAGGAGATTGCTGGCATATTGAGCATTTGTTAAGTGCAGGAAACAATATATATCCTACAGGAAGCAACTGCCCTTTAGGATACATGGTGGATATAATGAGTTTACATTAATTGGCTTACAGACACCAACTACAAAAGACAAATAAATATGGTATAGTTATGATAAGATGAATAAGTTTTTCAATTAGTCTTGTATGTATTTATGGATCAGAAAAAATAGTTATGATAAGATGAATAAGTTTTTCAATTAGTCTTGTATGTATTTATGGATCAGAAAAAATTTCATATTTTGACATTAATTTCAGGTTTGAATCCACAAGACTATCCACTAGTTTATTGTTTTGTGTTGTTTTTCATTTAGTTTGGACCTCACAGATTTTGAGTTCATTGCCTTCTTGTGGGTCTTTATAATCACATGTTGCAATTCTTGTTGGAACAAGACATCATTCTTTTATCTTTTGGATTCTTCTCATTTTTTTTAATAACCCTAATCTAATTTTCTTTAAGAGTCATTTTCCTCTTCCATTGATTCCTCTGCTTTGTTGATGCACGTCATTCATGAATCTCCATTAATCTATTATATAGTCAACTATACATGTTTCTTTTAGTATATATAGATACATGTCTCTTTTAAGATATCTATAACATATTTTCTTTAAGAGATTACATTACATTCCTTTGATTAAGTTACTTTAATGCTCAAAAAGTGTTTGAGACTTCTAAGATCATTGGTTTAAAAATGATTACATAAGTGTTTCTTTAGTTTAGAAATTCAAGCACCATCATTATGTGTAATGACTATATAATCAACATGTATTGTTAAATATAAATATATTTTCTGTGAGAGTTATGACAATAGAAAACTGAATAATCTGATTCAATGCATTTTAGCCAAAAGGTTTGAACAATATGACTAAAATTTCATAATCAAGCATTATTTAAGACTATAGAGAGAGATACAATTTACAAACCAGACTAGACTCTCCTTGAATAAAAAACCTAAAAGGTTGCTCCTTGTAAACTTCTTTTTATATATCGTAATGAAGAAATCATTTTTAATATCCATATGATGAAGATGTCAATGGCAAACCAAACCATGGCAATAAATGATGGACAATAGTCATTTTTTGCATTGGGGATAAAGTATCACCATAATTGTGTCCCTTGATATGGTTGTATCCTCTGGCCACCAACCGAGCTTTTAAAGTGATCAAATTCACTTTTTGATCCAAATTTAATGGTATAAACCAACTGACAACCATCACCTTTTTTTCTCTTCCTTTAAGGATATAAAGGCAAGAGATTTTTGGATATGATAATTCATTAGGTATATTTTGTACAAGTTTTCTTGTCTTTTAATAAAGAAGATAATAGTGGCATCATCATTTTATATTACACATTTATCTTTATTAAACACTATCACACAATTGACTTACATTGATTTATATTGATGATATTATGTTTTGGGCATTTTATTAACAAAAAATTGTTGATGGAAAATGAAGGATAGATACATATTCGTCCAACAACCACTATATTTTATTTTTGGTTTTCTTTGAACGTGAATATTCTGTATATTTTCTCTTTAGGTTTAGAATTATAAATTTTTATCCCATCACGTATTGTAAATACACATTGTCCAATTACCATAACAAATATTGTTTTTAAAATGTGAGGCATATTTATAACATGAATAATTTTTTCTAGGTACCCACATAGACTTTAATCCTTTTTTGTTAGATTATGATGGCTCAAACACTCCTTGTTTAATAAATGTAAATTATGCATGCCTTAGAGCTTTATCTTTTCTAAAAGCTTAATCCACACTTATCAAAAGGTTTACGAGATGATCATATTAAAATATTAACTTTATTCTCTTTTTCAACAATTGTGGATATAACTTTCCTTATAGTCTGACGTTTAGTCTAGGGGAATAATTGTTATGTATGATTTTTAGTCCAACTGGTTGCTTTTTAAAATGAGGGAGTTATTTTGTTTTTCGTTTTTAAAAAATTTGAGCCAAGTTTTATATTTTTGTTTTAAACTCGTACTCCTTGCTTAGTTTTTCGTAGTTGTTAGACAAGTAAACTTTCTTACACTTATAACAGACGATTTGAATTTTATTCTCCTTGAACCCTTTGTTGGTTGAGGTTGTATTCTTCGACCTCTGGATCCTCTTTTATTTTTTCACTCTTCTTTGATATGAAGGAGATTTATCTTGTTCCTCAAAATTGCCATCTTCTAAGGTCGTGTATTGTGGTTCTTCAACATTTAGAGTTTAGTGGGAGTGTGTGTTATGTTATGTTAAGAATGTTTCACATCTCCTTACCAGTATTGAATATGCGCTTTTAATGTTATAAGGCACATAAAATCATTTTGAGCTTTCAAGTTGAAAAAAATATTCTTGTCTGTGTTCATTAGTCCATAATATTTTAAGTAAGGGCTCATTTACCTATTGCCATTCTCCACCATGTTCATCATGTCTATATGACACGAACTAGAGAAGGTTATCGTCTTCTATTTCTAGTAGTTGAACTTCTCATATTTGAACAAAGGTGGTTTGTTGATTGCATATCCCCTGCTCATTGTCACATATGATTTTCTCCTCTAATCCTATAAAGAACTAATCTCAAGAGGTTATTTATGATACCAATTGAAAATAAACAAATCAACTCTAAAAGGAAGGTTTTCATAAACCACTTGTAAAAGATAGCCAAAGGTTAGTTTCGATGCAATAAATGATGTACTACATTCAATTTTTCCTTACAAGCTATAAATGATTTATCAATCAATAATTGATTACAAGTATTTTTACTTTCATTTTCAGCTTATAACGAGAATAAAATGTCACTCATAGCTATTATCTTCCATTGATATAAAGAATAAGTATTCTTTAACACTAAGTTACTTTTGTCTTTAAACTAGTATTTTATTGTTGCTACTTCCGATTACAGTAAAAGATTTGTTTGAAAGTTTGTAGGGAAAATTCTAGTTTATAAGATAAAAACAATAAATATTCTTTTTGTATGACAAAGATTTTATATATAAACATCTTGAAAATAAAGTCGTTGGAGCTTACGTATAGGTTTTGTGTCCTTGTATTCACTACAAGAAAAAACTATTTAGAGACAAATTTTTAGCTACCAAATAAAATGGTTGCTAATTGTGACTAAAATAATCATCAAATTAGATTTTTATTGCTAAATAACTATAAAATAAAAGTAATGATTGAATTTAGTGACCAATTAAGTCAAGATAATTGGTATCTAATATTGGCTACCAAAATTTTAGCCACTTATACTTAGATTCTAAATTAGTCTCTAACTTAATTAGATGTCAATTTAAAATCTAATGATATAAGTGATTAAAACTTTGGTAGTTAATGTTAGATACCAATTATCTTCACTTCAACATATACTTATTTTTATTAAAATATTTTGATTGTCATCATCTAGTCATTGTCATAGTCTAAAATTCTTGCTTTGAAGTGTCAAATGTCTTTTACATAGACTTGTCCTACTTTTCTTGAAGCATTAAAACTCGCTTTTCCTGATATAAACTTAGATAAAACATGATTAAATCACTAAACTTATTATTATTTTTTGTGATCAAAATCATGGTCATTTTGATAAGACCATATTTGATAGGAACCTTTCTTAGGTTGACAAAGATTGCAAAGGAAATTCCACTTCAAGCTAAAAGACGTAGCACAAGATTACAACAAGGCAACCTTCCAAGATAGGTGTTCTTGGTTGAATTTTAAATTTACCTTGGTTAGGTAAGGTCTCACTTGCCTTTATGAAGGTTAAGGTATGAACCTAAACTACATTAGATGGATTATTTGAAGGTTTAGAAAAGGTTTTAGGTTGACTATTGTTAATACCCGATTTTGTCCAGGTAAAATATACCAATAAAATTTTTATTAATAATTAATTTATTCAATTTTTGTAGATGTTTTAATCACAAAAAAAATAAATAAATAAAATTATTTTTAAATTAAATTAATTGAAGTTTCTTGATAAAATAAAAGAAATGTTTTAAGAAAAATAATAATAATTGAATTTTTAAAGAATTAAAGGTTAATTGTTTTTTTTTTTAAAAAAAGAAACTAATTAAAGAATTAAAAAATAATAAATAAAATTGCTTGCCACGTGGCAAGCTAGGAGTGGAGAGCTTTTTAGGCCACGTGGCAGGCTATGAATGGAGAGTTTTGGTTTAGTGGAAGGATGGAAATTTGGTTGGCACATGAGAGAGAGAGGAGAAAAACGACAATTAGTTAAAGGTGGTAAAAAAGTTGCTACGGGGGAGAGGAAGAAGTTGGAAAGTTTGGCAACACAAGGTGAAGAAAAAGGCCTAAGATCCTCGAGAAGAGAGGCTGGTGTTGCTGGTTGTGTTGCAAAGGCTTGTGTTGCTGGTTTGCTTCAATAGGTAATTATATTGTTTTAGATTCGAACCCATAGCCTGGCAGTACCTGAAACTGGCGCCTAGACCAACCAGGCCACCTTAACTTCTCTGTTACATTCTCCCAAAAATAGATTTAAATACCTATTAGTGCTGGTTTTCCGAATCAGCATCTTCCTCTCTTGCTTCCTCGTCACCTTGCCTCCGTAACGGTCAAAGAAACCACCCCCTTGCACCATGAACCACTATCCTAACCGTGAGCCTCCCTACCACTCACTATGAGGCTGTCGTGGAAGTTCCAGGGTAATGAAAATGGTGAGTAGTACAACGCACAAATCATGACAGCGAAGCTGCCCATTACTATACTGAACCAACCTTTTTGCCTCCACCATCATTGTCGCACTCACGGCAGCCACCACCGTCGACGGTGGCGTCGCCGTCGGCGACGCCCACGGCCGCCACCACCTTTTGGCCTGCACCTTTTGGCCGCCACGACCGTCACGAGTACCCCTCAAGGCGCCACACGTGCGCTGCTAATATTCTAGCCTGCACCTTAACACCCCTCAATCCCCAAATTACCCTTGTCATCAGTTGGGTGGAATGTATTTTCTGCACCCCCTGTATTCTAGCCTGCACCTTAACACCTCTCAATCCCCAAATTACCCTTGTCATCAGTTGGGTGGAATGTATTTTTTGCACCCCCGTATTCTAGCCTGCACCTTAACATCCCTCAATCCCCAAATTACCCTTGCTATCAGTTGGGTGAGATTTGCCACCTGCACCCCATATTTGCGCTTGCACCCCTCCATTCTCAACAATTCCAAAACTGCCCCAGCTATAAGTTTTTTTTTAGTGAGGATTACTCACTACACCCCATGTTTGCGTTGCACCCCCATTCTTACCGTACCCAAAATACCCTCCTCAGTAGTTAAGTGGATTCTCTTATTATTGGAATTACTCGCTGCACCCCCATTAATTAATAACTGCACATACTAATATTCTGAAATACAAAATTGCCCCTAATTTCGTCTAAAAGCTTTAG
>Ga0099825_1009730_pt1 | contig 10810 bp, 4 predicted proteins | sample SiratroredBW_FD_76838 | JGI IMG/M metagenome (GOLD analysis project Ga0099825, IMG submission 76838) | Root nodule microbial communities of legume samples collected from California, USA - Siratro red BW | ecosystem: Host-associated > Plants > Roots > Nodule | place: USA: California | collected...
AGCACCTTGAATCTCTCCCATGCTGCACACAAGGCTTCATCTTGTCCTTGTCTGAAATTTGAGATCTCTGATCTAGCCTTTATGAATCGGGATGGAGGGAAAAATCTCTGTAAAAACTTCTCCTCCACATCACTCCAGTGCGACAGGCTTTGATTAGGATGCGACTTTAACCATTCTTTTGCCTTTCCAGTTAATGAGAAAGGAAACAACCTCATATAAGCAGCATCTTTATCCTGATCTTCGAATCCCATAGTAGCTGTCAATTCGTAGAATGTTGACAAATCAGTATAAGGATCCTCATTCTCCATTCCACTGAATTGATTATCACTAACCAGCGTCAGATGTGCTGGCTTTATTTCAACAGCTCGAGCTGTGTTAGGAACAACTATACTTGAAAAATGTCTGGGCCCTTACTGTAAAGCATAATCACCCAACACTCTTCTTGGTGGCGGATCAGCCGGATTGACATGACCGTTTGACTCTTCTACCATGATTTCACCACCAGTTTTATCCCTTGATTGACTTTTCTGCTCACGCTTTCTCCTTTGCCTGAGCTGTCTCAACGTCTTATTGATATCTGAATCAAATAACAAATGTTCTTCTTTCCTTTGATTTCTCAGACGCATCAACCACTGTCTAACAAGAGATCACGTTCACAAGAAAAATCAGTAATTCACAATGTAATTAATACAAAATTCAATTTCCAATTCTTCACCGTTCCCAGGCAACGGTGCCAAAAACTTGTTAACGGTTTACAACAAGTGTACTGATGTCGCAAGTAATATAGACAATAAGTCCAGTATCGTATCCTCAGGGAACGGATTATATAATTGAATATTGAATATGTATCAAAACATTGTGAGAAACAACAAGTAATAATAATGAGTTTGTTTAAGAATTTAAAAACGTAACAATAAAGCAATTAAAAGTGATAAAATTAATAGTAATAAAGGCCTTGGGATTGAATTGTAGCTCTCTCTCCTTCCCATACACTCATAATTAAGTAATAATGTCATCTCATTAAATTACCCTTCTGTGCAAATCAAAACCTTTTCAACCTGATTCCTCTAGTATTGAAATTCATAGATTAAATTATCTAGCTCTATTCCTAGTTACTAGATTAAATTAATCAGCATTAAGAACATTTGCAATGAACAGTCATTACGTTACACTTCATTCCTGAACGTATATATGCAATGAGTTGAACATTTATTTCCAATTCCAAATAATTTTTTTCAGTCAAAATGAGAAATCTAAAATATATAAATGCTAAACAAAACGTTAACAAAGGTATTTAAATTGAATGACATAAAAACAATATTAAGAGTGCATGTGAATTTGAGAATTTACATTCAATCCCAAGAAGAAGAGAAGTTAGCTACGCATGGTAGCCAAGAAAATACAATAGAAAAGGAAAAGGAAAATTCTTGATCACAACAACACTTCCAGAGATCTTCCCAAGATGATGATGATCCGCTTTAGCCTAGCCTCTCTTTTATAAAAGATCCTTGTTGTCTGCTACAGAGCTGCTGTTATTTCGCATTTCATACCTCTAGTGGTGTTGACGCTTTCGTTCAGAGCTTATTTTTGAATGGGTAGTGAAGGGTTGGGAACACTATTGCTTATGTGGCAAGCACAATTAATTGAGAAGTGAGGTGTAAATACTAACTTCATTTATTTATTTATTTTACATCAGACAACCTCTTAGTGAATTGGGTTTCAGAGAACTATTTTTTTATTATTTTTATCAAACTGGATCAAACCCCTTTTCATAAATGAACCCCCATGTTAAATTGGACTCACTTAATTTTTTCATCAACTTATTTTAAGACAGACCCAACACCTTTTTTGTTGTTTTATCATTTTTTTATATAAATTACATTTTGTACTATTTTTATTCTTATTTGTTCAGACTTTATTCATAAAGTCAAAGTTTTTTTTATTATTTATTCTAAATGGCAAAGAAACTAAATAACACATGCTAAAAGGTTTATTTTCTTATTTTTTAATTATTTTATTTTATTTTATTTTTTTTTATTTTCAAAAATAATTTTTATTTGTCCAGACGAAATTGGGTGTTGACACAGGGTTAAACAAACTCATTGGAATTTGAATTGAATATCGCAAAATAGTATGAGAGATTTGTGTAAATGTTGGGACACAATAAACAATGTGTTTTTCTCCAACATAATGAAATTAAGGCATAATTTGAGATGAGTCTACACATTGTTGGCCACACTTTGAAAGTCACCTTGTACAAACATTTGGTGGGTGTGGTAAGCACGGGTGCTTTGATGCATATCGCTAAAGAATTTGATCGGGTTAAGCATATGGATTTCGATACTGAATGTGGATTTGTACTCAGAGCTACTCATGGTTTCTCATGTACTTGTGTATTAATTATATATGATCTGGGTATCATACCACTTAATAAAGTTCCTGTGATGTGTACTAGATTCAATTTTTCATATATATCATCAAATGGATCATCTTCTGAGTTGTCCATTTAACAAGAATTTGATGTCATTTTAAACATCCATACTCCAAAAACCATGACTTTTTATAGTTTATAAGCCATATTTGTAAAATGTAACTTTTTTTTCATCTTTAAATCATACTCTTTGGTCTATGACCAACTTTAATATTATCTAAAGTGATAAATAGTTTAATATTCCCATGATGTTACAATAACATCTTGATGACAAGTAGGATTATGGGAGCTTGTTGATTGATCTTCAAAATCATATGATATAGAGAACTTATTTCATTCACGACCTTTGCCGAGAAAGATTGAAAATCATGATTTTTCATCATTATTTTGACATGTCCTCTTAGTTGATTGGACATTTGCATCTTAAGGGCTTACTAGAGTTATTCATTCTTTTATTCAAGTTGTTATTATGATTTCACAACATTTTCCATCCATTAACGATATTTTTTTCCTTCCTTAAACAACACCTCATGTGTTTGTTGTGCCTATCTCCTCTTTGTTTCACTTTCTCACTACGTTGTCTCAAAATAATGCATTATAAACTTGATCTCTTGCAGAGTATATATTTATCAAATTTCTAATTTTCATTGCTCAAATTTAGATATAGAAACAAATTTTCTTCCTTGCCATGAACGTCAAAATATTTGGACAAAACTTTTTAATAAGGAAACTTTAATTAGAACATTCATATTCATTTTACATTCTACCATATTCTCAATTCATTTATAAACATAATTAATATAATTATTATCAAGGTCCCTTTATATCAGTGGAATAGACGCATTATTATTTAACTTGATGCTCAAGTTTCGTGATTTAAAACCTATTTTTAAGAAAAATCATTTAATTTAATAATTATACATATAGATAAGTAGTAACCCCCCAAAAATCGCTTACATTACAAATTAATGAGATCGACTTTTTAACAAACTAATGAAATCGACTTTTTACCACGTTTTTTTTTTTCGTCATTGTTCTATGGTCCATCACTAATAAATCGGTATACAAGTGATCACCAAACCCATGGGTGTGAATTGAAAGGAATTGAGTGCATATGGTTGTTGAGTATTACAATGCCACTCATCATCCCCAACAAAATGAAGTCCACAAAAAATTTTAACATTTGGTTGGCCAAATTCGTGAACCTTGAATCCTGATGTACAAGTTGATAGAAGTTCTTAAGGACTATGAAAAGGTTTATGGGTTCTTGATATATATCATCCACAAATATAGATACGAGTTTCAAGAACTTTTGTTCATGATCACCACCTTTTGGAAGTGGTGTTTAAAGAGGCTCTCTAACTGAATGGGTAACAAAGTTTTTACAAATGAACAATCAGTGATTAATTATAATTGATAGTAAACTATTAGCTTATTTTCATAACATAATGATTTATACCAAAAATTGAAATAATGAGCTTTTCTGAAAGTAAAGAAAGATTTTTCAAAAGAAATAATTTTTTGTTGATCACACAAAAATTCAATACAACCAATATTGCGAAAATATTTATTGAACCTTTATAATCTAATAATATTTATGTGCTATAATTTTTAAGAATTTAATGATTTTGTACTGACAATATAAAATAGTTTTATTATATTATTATCTAATTACAAATTACAATTACTTTTGATGATCTAATAAATTTAATGACAGTTTGTAATTTAAATTTGATAACAGTGTAAATTTTACACGTAACCGTTTTCTTTTTCTTTTTAAAATACATTTCTATATTATTTTATATTAGTTTAATATATACATATTTGGTGTAATTTTTTTACATTATTTTCAATTAATATTAATATTATCAAAGTCATCAAACTTAATTAGTGTATATACACTATATATATATATATATATATATATATATATATATATATATATATATATATATTTATTTATTTATTTAAAATCTTTAGGGTACCTTTTAACAATAAATCTTTTATTTGGTAGAAAAATGAACTAATCCCACTGCTTTTCAAACTTAAATTCTTTTCTCTTATAATTCCACCAAACATCTATTTTATGTTTATCCTACTCATCTTCAAAATCAAACAAAGCAAAGTCAAGAGATATTCACCCATCTTCTATTTACTCATTAAGTAAATAAAAATACAGTTCTACTACTCTCTCGCAATATTTGATTTGTTAATATTTTTACATGTTAATTGTATTTTCTAAATATTTATTTCGTTTTCTAACTCTGTTTTTAATAGAAATTTTATTTTTCACAAAAAAATAGGTATATTTGTATAGAATGTATTAATACTACATTTTTAAATAGATTTTCAGCTGAAATTTTACCTAAACAGTTTAATTTGTTGTTTCGTTATAATATTTCTGTAAATATTTGGAGTTCAGTTTTTATGTCGCCTCGCCTAAGAGCTTTAGTGAAGATATTGGAGGCATGAAAATTGAAGGTTTTTTTACGAAAATGGTGTAAATTTACTGTAAATTTAAAAAATGGATAAATTTTTTAAAATTTACAATTCTGGACAAGTCGTGTTTGTTGGAACGAAATGGAGATGAAAAAGTTGTGCAAGGATGCTGACTTAAATTTGAAGGAATTTTTTTTTGTCCTATTCGAAGTCGTGTTCCAGAAGTCGAGTTAAAGCTTTTTTTTGACAAGCGGAAGTGGTGCTTGCTAGTACAACTTTTGTTTAATTTTTTTTATGCTCAGAGTTAAAGTTTTTTTTTTTTTGGCAAGCAGAAATCGTGCTTGCTAGCACAACTTTTATTTAAATTTTATTTTTTTTAAATTGTATAATTATAATATATTATAATTATATATATGAAATTCATCAAATTATATATATATATATATATATATATATATATATATTTTTATTGTGTTTATTCTATCAAAATGAAAAATTCATTTTTTTAATATTATTGAGATTTTAATTTTAAAATTTGATTTTAAAAAAAATGTATTTGATATTATTAAAATCAAATAAAAAATCATCAAATTATATATATTATTGTATTTATTCTATCAAAATGAAAAAAAATCATTTTTTTAATATTATTGAGATTTTAATTTTAAAATTTGATTTTAAAAAATGTATTTGATATTTATTAAAATCATATAAATTGGATGAATATAGAAAAAAGTTGAATATTAAATTAGAAAATAATTTTAAAAAGATATTTTTTTCAAAAATCGTTAATAGAAATTTATTCGGTACCACTTATTCATTAAATGTTTTTTACATCTTAAATTGTTAAGTGAGTATAATTTATGTTGGATATAATTTTCATTTTTGTGTTTTAAGTAACATGATTCGAACAAATTACTATGAACATAACAAAATAGTGCCATCAATCTATCACAAAACAAGATTGATATCATTTTAATAAGTAACAATAAAAGGATCAAATTAATTCATAAAATGCATAATCAATATATGATTAAAGCGGCGGAAGATAGTATTTGTCACAAAAGTGACATACATAAACATGCCATCCCCAATTATCCTTGGGATTACTCAACTTATTAGATTTGCATGATACCCACGCTTAGGTTACCAGAAATCACAAATCACAAGTACTTATATATTAAGATGTCAAACACAGACATAATAACACACGTACTAGGACTCGTTCCAACAGTTATGGTACGCCACAACCAATGTACATAGAATTCAGAATGTAGATCCATTCCATCCAAGGTCGGAACCCTGTAGAACAGAAAAAGTACCATTCAATCATCAGCCAAGAAAACAAAACATGGGTAAAAGTAGACCCTGGAAAAAATGAGAGTTGATGTCCAAAGGAAATATGTAAAATAGTTATTGAGTCTAATATTAATAACTATGTATTGCTAGTGTAAAACTTTGTCCTATTTATAGAAATCGCTAATATTATGATTTCTAATATAATTATGATAAAAATCAACAAATTTATTGTTTATGGTAATTTATAATTGAATGGCAGTGTAAAACTGATTTACTCGGTCCATACATAACTATTCATTAATCAGATGGACCTCAACGAATATGAACAATGTGCAACAAGAAAAGAGGTAAAGGATTATTTATGACCCTTCTTTTCAGGACAGCTCAAGTTTAACACTTGCCTTAATGTCATAGAATTTCAGATAGAACCGTGACTTGGGCACCGATAATTTGGTTTCCAGAATTGAAGAAATTGCAGCACTAATTTCCTTGTTAGCACTAGGGTTGAGACCACCCATGGATACCAATTCTGCAAAAGCCGCTGGCTGCTCATTCCCACCAAAAGACATGGGCACTGATCCCTTCAGTATAATCATCACATACTGCAAAAATCAACAAAGGCCACAATACTAACTTAATAAGAACAGTCTAAACAGGTCAACTCAAAACATGAAAATTTCATGGCAAAGCGAAATCAATAACCAACATTAGCAAAACAACCAACAGTAAAATATTTGACTATTTGGCACACATGGACTCAAGAATACAAACAAAATTTAAAACTCGTGAGTCAGCACAGCCAAAATAAATCACGTGAAAATTACTACAAGATAAACATTTTTAAATCATCAGAAAGAGAAATCAAGACTGAAAAATGACCATAATTCATTATAAAATTAAAAAAATGCTAATGATTTTTTTTTAAAACATGCGTTGTCAGTGTAACTGCGAAATAGTTTACATTGTCCACAAATGAGAGATTATATAATAGATAAAAAAAACATGACATTGACCACAATTTGTAAAAACCTTAACGTACCGTTTGTTTCCGCAGACGGATAGACAGCGAAGATGATGAGAAAGAGTAGAAAGTTATGTTATAATAAATATTTTATTATATCAAATGTATATTATATTTTCTATTTAATTAATTTTTATTGTAAATTTATAATTATTTATATTTATATTTTAATAAAATAAATATAATTAATTATATAATATAACATACTAATAATCAATGTGATATAATTATAAAATAATAATAACAATAATAAATTTTATATAATTATCAAATAATAATAATAATAAAATATTAATAATTTATAAAAATAATAGTAAAAATAAAATAATTATAAAAATAATAATAATAATAATATTAATATTAAAAACTAAAAAATGATAAAATTATAAATAATAATTAGACAGTTGCTTCTTGCGCATACAAAATGTTTCATGTACTTATAAAATTTTCAATATATTAATAATGTTCTTATTGTTTTTATTTCAAAATTTATACATTAAATAATTTTTCTTTTTTTCACATTTGCATAAACATATTTGTCATATTTTAACAATAATTCAAATTTTTGGATGCTGTCAAGATATTTATAATTTAATATGATTAGTTTTGAAAATTCAATTTAATATATTATTTTTAAATATTTAATTTATGATAAATAATTTAACGTTACTTGAAAAAAAATATATTTCTTAATATTTATTAGATTTTTTTTATTATTTATAAAAAAATTTGTTAATATTTATGACGAAAGAGAGAAATTAACTACTTTTTACTTGATTCTACTTATGTACGTCAGAGAAAAAATTAGTTATAAATAAATTTTAAAATAAAAATAAAAAGGAAATTTTTGATATATTGAAGATTTATTAAATGCAGGAAGCATCTTGGATCGTGCAAGAAGCAACTGCCTAATAATTATAGTAACTAAAATAATAAAGTAATAATAATAAAGAATTTGTTTGGTTGGAAGAGTAGATTTGAAAGAATGAATTTGAAGATATTTAAGTGGATTATATGTAAATGATAAGATTGTTTGGATTAATGGATAGATGGTAAGATTTGAAAGAAATGTTTGTAAAAATTTGAAAATAATTTGATAGATATTATAAAGTTTTATATTTTTTTAATTAATATATTTGTGAAATTACTAATTCATACTTGTAAAATAAGATGATAAAAAAATTATAATAAATTTGTTGTATGATATTTTTAACTTTTTTGAAATGATGGAAAAACACGATTACAAACTTACAAGAATATTTTTGTAGTTTTCAAAGTCGGGATGTTTCATAATTTCTAATTTCATCTTTTCAAACCTGTTCACATGTTCACATATATAATAGAACCACATAAATTCAACCAACCATACTATAAAAGAATAAATATTTTTATAATTATATATATATATATATATATATATATAATTTATTATTTAATATTTTAATTGTAATGCTCTCATATGATATAACATAATTATTTAATTGTCAAAATCTTTTTAGCAAATAATCTCAACTTAAAGTATTCGAGATCTAATATCACATACTTATTTAATTGTTAAAATCTTTTAGCAAATAATCTCAACTTAAAGTATTCGAGATAAAGTCACTTGAAATCCACCTCATCAAGACCCTAGTTGATCTTTCATACAAAGACTAACTATTCAACAGTTACTATAACTGCCATCACACACATTTCTAAACCAATTAGAAATCAACGTCGATCATTTCTAAACCTAGTTTCGATTTCACCGTTTCGTACTCAAATTGCCACGGCATAAAAAGAATAGCAAAACAAAAAGAAGAAGAAAAACATACAGCCTCGGGTTTGCCGACGAGGTTGGCGACGGTGGTGGTGGCTTCAGAGAGGATGGAAGAGGTGTCAACACCGTCGAGGGAGACATTGGTGGTGACGTTGAGGCACGGCATTTTTCTTCTCTACGGTTACTTTCTCTGCTGTTGCTGACAATGATGAGTGAGTACTCTTACAGGACAGACAGCGTGTTCTTCTTACTTATAAGACCACGCATCTATGAAAATATCTTTTTTCTTACTCTCTCGAAAATGCCCTTTAGCTAACCGTTTTCTTTAGCTAATTTAATTTTAGGTTTTATTAGTATTAATGGTTGATATTAAATAATGGAGTAAATTACAATTTTTTTTAATGTTTTCCTCTCTTTTCTTAAATAAAAGTACATTCTTTTCTTGCCATATCCAAATATATAACATTTTACCTTTTTTATTTTTACTTTTTTTTTACGAAAGAGGAAAAGAGGATACCCGTTTTTCCTTTTCTAGAACATGATGAATACACGAGGGACCCGAGGAAAACATGTTTTAAGATTCTCTATATAATATTCTCAAATGGATAACTGAATATCTTTATGGAATAACAAACTCATAAGTGAGCACTTTATTGACATCTTTTACAGTATTAATTTATTATTAGTCTTTTGGGCATTCTTGATAAGGTTTATAGAATAATATATGTAAATAGAATCTCTTCAAAAGAAGTCAGGAGGAATTTTACATTTTAAAAACTTACAAATTTATATTAGTTTTTTTTATTAAAATTGTGTCTTTATTTTTAAATATTGGGACGAAAGGACCAAATTTGTATTATTAGAACAAATTCTGATAAAGTTTGAAAGAACAGTGACTAATTGTGTTGAGTACTACGTGGTAGGAGTCATAATAATTATTAAAATGATTAAAAAAAGATTTAGAGAAATAATTGCGAGCCATAATTGTAGGCAGATAATTCTTTTTCTCAAAATTTATATTTTGAGTTGATTAACACTAGCCATTTTTCTTTGTATTGATGTGACTTAGTTTGCCCCTTGCCTCAAATAATAATCTTCCCTCATACATAACTTTTGAGTTTTTTTTGAAAGTCTACTCCTTCCTTCCAACCAATGTTTTGTCTTTTAAATTAAAACATATTGAGAATAATTAATCATAAACATCCCACAAGATCATCAGAATCTATGATTCCCATATATAAGATAATAAGAGAGACTTACCTTGATTCATGAGAGATCTTCTTTCTTTGACTTATCTCTTATCTTTATTTTCCTTTCACCCAATCTATCTCTTTCAGTCACTTTAATTTCCACACACTTCATTGATGGTTAATTGTGAAGAACACTTATACTGCAGAGACAGAACCCTATGTTCTTTATAGAACCAATCTCCATCAGATTACCTATCAGTTATTTATTAAATAAACCACTTCTCATAATTACCAAAATGTCCTTTTAGTTTTATTAAATCACATACAGACCCATAATAATATTTCACATGAGTCACATTATAGAATATAACATTATAGAATAATTTATTTATTTATTCTAACATTCTCCCACTTGACTCATGTGATGCTATAATATTTCACGATTTAATAAATTACATAAGTCATAATGCGCATTAAAGGACATTCAATAAAATTGGTTCCATCATTCGTCATGCTTAAAGATATAGGAATAATAAGAGTCATGGCGATTACATGTCATTCAATCGACACATTTCCTTCCATGTACTACTGTATCGTCCTTCTCCTTAATATGACCTCATAATGAGAAGTCCATAATGGGTTCAAACATAATGTCATCTTTCATCATCAAT
>Ga0099825_1009735_pt1 | contig 10808 bp, 8 predicted proteins | sample SiratroredBW_FD_76838 | JGI IMG/M metagenome (GOLD analysis project Ga0099825, IMG submission 76838) | Root nodule microbial communities of legume samples collected from California, USA - Siratro red BW | ecosystem: Host-associated > Plants > Roots > Nodule | place: USA: California | collected...
TGAATTTCATCTTCCAATAAAGATTGAATTTGAAGGAAAAATACCAAGCTGCAAATATAACGATTCTCTTTTCAGACTAGATACGTAATGTTGTCTACATGTTAAGCATCATCTTACAGGGTTATTTTCATATGAGAAGAGCTCCAACTTTCCTGGAGGAGGGTCAGGTCTTGAATAAACCCACCGTGTCATTCCTCTACCTGCTCGAAGGATTGTCGGCATCCATCCAGTAAAAATAGTGCTGCACAGGAATGGGATGTAATGAACACATTAATTTGAAAGGTCTCTCTTCCTCGAAATCATAAAATATGGAACAACAAGCAGACATTCTTTAGTTAGTGGCGTGGTCTCTGTCACAAGACTCTCAATAATCTTTTGTATATGTTCACTGCTCCTTAACAATCAGTTTCTGAGTCACCCCAAGATGAGTAGCACACTGTGTCCCAGGAATCATATAGAATTTATTTAAATGCTAACATGCTTTCATGAAAGTATTATGGTTCCATTCCACCTAACCAATAAATGCATCAATTTTGATATGGTGCAGATGGAAGAGTTTCCTTCCTACGATGTGATGAATAACATTTTACATGCTCATAAAAAAAGTGATTTGCATCTAATACCTCTCCAAAAGTCCCGATGATGGACTTCTGCCTTCTCCGTATTGCTCAAACAAGTATTTTACAATATCTCCTGCAGTAAGACACCAAGAATAGAAAGGTTGAAGAGAGGGACACACACAATCAGCATTAGTTTAGAGGTTGGAATTAAGACTACAATTGCATTTACTAATTAAATACCAACTCTAGTTCACAACATTTAAAGGATTGAAATTAAACTAGTTAAAATCCTCTAACACAACTGAAACAGAAAACAATGGAAGTTTAGGTAAGAAAATGAAGATAGGAGTAATAAACCTTTAACATGAATCAATCTAAACCAGTAAACAACTATGAAAATGGTGTTTACTTATGTCATTGCCTCAAAACAGGACAATTAGAAACCATTTGGAGAAAGAGCAGCGAGAGAAACCTGCTTGCTTACCACTTTCATACATAGAAATACCATTTTTTTTGTCGATGAGGAAAGGAAACCTGCAAAAGAACATCATTGCAGCAAATTTAAACAGAAATAATATTTGAAAAGACAAGGACAACATCAAACTATTTCACTAGTATTATATATGTCGCAAGACACAAACAAGAAACAAAAATGTAAAAGAAAATGAAATCTGTCTTGTAGCAATTGCTTCTTCGATCAGGATTGATCAACATATAATACAACAAGTATATATACTGACCAAATTGAGACATGATACCCAAAAACTGATTTTTTTAAATTTTCAAAGTTCAGTACTACTGCAAGAAAATTCATTCACAGATCAAAGAAACAATATATGATGGAGACCTACGTACTGTTGTTTGCCACCAGTTTTGCTGACCACCTCTCTGTGTCTTACAGAACCCTTAGGACATGGATAGACCTGTTGATGACACCGACAGGAGTAATATTAGGAAGCTGATTCACAAAAATCAACCATAAATCAGTTTCTTATCATCTCTTATCATAAATGAGTATATTATTGAATGATTAACATTAATTTTCATACAAAATAAAATCTTTTCCCTTGAACTTTAGCAAAGTTCATTATGTTTATTTTGGCCAAATCAACATCCAAGCAATGCGAGCCATACTGTCATTCAGGACTTTCTTGTAATTCAGCATTCTAAAATAACCAGTTAAGTGTTCAAAAGTAGAGGTATGGAGCCTATAATTTCCATCATTAATCTATTTTGATAAAAACAAATGAATTTGTCCAGCCTATACTGATACCTCCCGGCCACCAAAAAAATAAAAGGAAATCTTAGTTTCTGGAATTTGTTTGAATTCGCTAATTAAGTCCAACAGCAGTTTATGGGGTAAGGATTACATTCTTGAAAAGTTATCTAGCACATCAAACTCAACTACGGTAGAGAGTAGACATAGACCCCAAATTTGTAGGAGTATACCTTACTGGTAAGAAAAAATAGCACTCCATTCAAACAGACAAAACTCAGTTAAGGGAAGGTAGCATTGATATTTAATGTGGTGGTAAGTGTGTGGGGGTGTGTATGTGTCAAGCATTCACAGCTAACCTCTACAGAAAGATCTAGTTCAGTCAAAGCTTCCCGGACCCTTCTACAAAAGGGGCATGCCTCTGTTAAAAAATAATGTTTAAAAGATTTAAGACGGGACAATCACAAAACTCAACGATAAAATAAAATTACAGCAATATGTAAGTGATCGAAAACCAAAACATGTTTGAGAATCATAGTTTAAAGGTCCAGTTGACCACAAGAATAAGGAACTGCTTTTATCTGTGCATAGTGATATTAAAATTGAGACCACATGGTGCTTAGCAACAGTAATAGTAATACAGTTAAAATAAATAAACTTCTGGAATGTTAATCAATTTCAATAATTTAGTGAAAGAAGAAACATACGTTTGCCTATTATTAGGAATAGCATTAGCATCATCAAGGGTTCTTCCAAAACCTGTCTAAAGTGGAAGAGACGTACCAAATTCAAAAAGCTGCAAACTAAAAGGAAGTTCTGAAGTGATTTCTTTGCTGAGTGAACTCTGAGCTCTGGATTTTTTTCCCCATGCAGACCTTGACAGGCTAGCCAAGGAAGATGTCGCTAGCTACCATTCATAAAAAAAACGTAAAAGTTAGTCTGATATAAGCTGCATGCACAATATAAAGAATGCTTTGCATAAATTTTTCTGCTATTACTGCTACTTAAGACCCCAGAGAAATCACCTCGAAAGGGAAATTGCGTGGTTGAGAAGGATCCCTTGCCTGCCAGAGCAACAAACAAAGAAGACACTGTGAACTTTAAATTATAACTCGTAGAGAAAAGCATAGGAAAAGTGAATTAGTATGCATACAGAGAAGAGCGTGAGCAGGGGACAGAGGAAAGAAAGAAGGGAGGTGGGTGTGGACGATGACGGCGACGCATCTGATTTTAACTTTGCTACGATTCTGAGTCTCTGCGACGCCCAATTCCTATTCCCACATTGAAAGCTCTTGGATGTGGTCGAAGGTGTGGAGATGGACGGTGGGATAACGGAGCACAGCGACATGCTTCTGCTGCTCTTCACCGCTCAAAATATGATTTTGGTTCTTAGGTTTTCATTTTTATGATTTGAAAATTAAAATCTTGTTAACGGTAAATAAAATATTACTATGAATGTAATATGTAATTAGTTAATTTTTAGTTTCCATAATTAGTTGTAGAAGAAGTAGTTATGAAATTGACAGCTTGGACTGAGTGAGTGAAATGTTCAAAGCGTAAGTCTATATTTAGGTGTAGAAAGATTGTAACAGTGTTATGAGTGTTGTGTTTGACTGAATCAGTGAGTTCAGAAGATGAGAGGACTGTCTCTATGGCGGAAACAACTGTTGCCGTTGGCATGTCGCCGTCGTACATTCGTCTCCGATTCAACTTCCAATGATTCAACTTCGAAGCTCCGAATCTTCGATCGCCAACGGAAGCGCGCGCAACGAGACCGAGCCGCATGGTCCACGCCGGCGCATGACCCTCTGCTTCACTCCGTCGCTCAAAACCTCTTGGATCGGTTGCAGGTGAGGTTTAGGGTTCAGGTCTCATTCTCTTTTCAATTTCATTTCCAATTCCGATTCCGATTCTGTTTCTTCAGGACTGCAAGAAGACTTTTCCAACCGCCCTGTGTTTGGGAGGCTCCTTGCAACCTATCGCCCGCTCTCTTTCCGCTCCTCCTGCTAACGGTATAACAACACCTTACTCTCTCCATGCTCTGTTATGTTGCAATGCTTCGTTTTGTTCCTTCATTCGTGCTTCGTCTCAGGTGGCGTGGAGAAGCTTATTGTCATGGATGCCTCCTATGATATGGTTCAAGCTTGTAGAAATACTTGCCCTGCCTCACCCGACAATGCCGTCCAGACGGAGTTTCTGGTTGCTGACGAAGAGTTCCTGCCTATTAAAGAGAGGTGTTTCTGATTTTCGATTCTTGTTTATTTGGGAAATGACCAGATTTGGTTTCTCAACTTGAGATACACTGTCAATTTAGTTCTTCAAAGAACAGAAAACCTGATTTAGTTCCTCAGTACCTAAAATGTACAATTAGTTTCTGGATATTATAGCTCAGAGACAAAGTGGTGTGTCAAATTGGTTCTTAAAATTATGTTTTATTGACAAAATGGTCACACAAAATCTAACAGGACATAATTGTCAGACTTTTTTCACATTCAATTCAGGGACTAAATCATATTATATGTTCTTTAAAGGACTAAATTGATCTCGGTTCTCACATTACACTGCAGGGTTTTCTGCAGGACTAAATTATCCTATTTATTTCATGTCAGGGTTTTCTGTTTTTGATTCTTTAAATTATTATTGATATCGTTGTATGGTTTGCAGCTCTGTGGATTTGGTTGTTAGTTGCTTAGGACTACACTGGACTAATGATCTTCCTGGAGCAATGATACAGGTGTTTATTCCTCTTGTTTGTGGTTGTTTGTGGTTTTGTTGTGTATAAGTTTAGGATTTAGGGTTTATAATTAATTATAGTTCTCAATAATGTTTGAATAATTGCTTTGCCAATATAGAGAAAACTTCAATGTGCAAATCATATGTCTTTATCCTTATCAAAATGTCAGTTTTGATATCATTTTTTATTATCTGTTTTTTTTTAATGTTTTGCAGTCTAGATTGGCATTGAAGCCTGATGGCTTATTTTTAGCAGCTATTCTTGGTGGAGAAACATTAAAGTGACAATGCTATTTTTTGTTTTTCGAAGTTTCTTTGCAACAAAAATTGATGGAGCATTTTAATGATATTTGTTTTGGTGCCAGGGAGCTCAGAATAGCTTGTACGTTAGCACAAATGGAGCGTGAAGGAGGGATCAGTCCCCGAGTATCACCTTTGGCACAGGCATGTGTTATTGCATAAGTACTATTTCAATTTTTTTATTAATTAGTTAATCTTGGAAAGTAAACTTTAAATCTAAGTCAACCCAATAAAACTAGTTTGCAAAGTAAGGTTTATATATGCATCTATTAATATACTACATATTGATCATATCTCTAATAGATATGAAATTTCTAACACATCTTTTCATATTAAGGATCGAACATCTCAAGTATGAGAACGACACAATAGACTCAACTAATCTTACTAGGAATAGATTTTGATACCATCTTAGAAAGTAAACTTTAAATATAAGTTAATCTTACAAAACTAGCTTGCAAGATGAGGTTTGTATTCATCAATATACTAAAATTTGATCTTATTCTAATAAATATGGGATCTTCAATAGTTAAGATCACCTATATTTTGAATGAATGCTTCACTATCACTTTTGAATAGGATCATGTGGTTTCATGTTACTTATTTTTAGAACTTGGGTTTAGATTTAACTCAACCCAAAAACTCATTCATAGGGTGGGGTTGGTCCCCACTTGTATATGTTATTTTGATGCTGATTCTAGTTAATGTAAGACTTGTTTTTCCTAATTAACCAGTCCATGCCCAACACTATTGGGTTTTGTACGTAACTAATATGGTAGGTGGTTCAATAATGGATCTAAGATATACTCAAATACTATCTTAGAATTTGAGCATAGAGTATAACTCAATTATATGAAACCAACTTGTAAAGTGAGAATTGTTCAAGTATTGTAAGCTTTATTTATGTTATATCTCTAATAGATGTGAGAATAAACTAATACCCTTGAGGCTACAATTAAGGCAGCTCCCAAACCGACCACAACTAAGGTGGGCTAGAGGTGACCACAATTACGGTGGTTTTCTAACAGTAGTCATTGTCTTATGGCAATTCAATAATGAATTCTGTTATTTTGTTTTAAAGCAACTCCCCATCATTGTTCGAGGTTAATTTAAAGCAAGTAGGACTGTTTAAAATATCAGTTAGTTAATCTGGTGGCTTGTTGTAACTTTAAGTCTTGTAATGAAGACTTGTATTTTTGTCCAAATAGAATGATAAAGATGGAATTGAGAAGTCCTTTTGTCCTCCATTTTCAGGTTCGAGATGCTGGGAATCTTTTGACCAGGGCGGGTTTCACCCTTCCGGGTGTTGATGTTGATGAGTACATAGTTAAATACGAAAGTGGTGAGAATTTTCATTTGGTTTAATAATTGAATTATTCCACATGCACGATGTGAATTAGATTAGTTATGACTTCTCCCTAATTTTTTTTAGATGTATTCTTCCTTACTTTGGAATTTCAGTTGGTAGATGACCAAAGGCAGATAAGAAATCTGCTGAGATAGCATGGCGACTTTTTATTGCTCACTGTTAGGGTGTAGGTAGTAAAAGCCACAAAAACCATATCACTTCATAGACAATTTAGTGGCTAAAATAATATCCACTGCTAGAATAAAAGAATTACCGCTTGACCAGAAGGAGTGAAGACGGTTTGAATTTTTTCACCGAAAATATTCAAAAAAATAAGAGAGTGAGGGAGGGGTGGCAAAAACTGAGAGAAATAGTGGTTGCCTTTTTTTATAATTGAATTTCAATTTTAAGTTATTTGAAGTTGTTACTTGTTCGTTGAATACTGTGATTTTCTTACCTCATAGCTCTTCTGATACATTTTCGTAATGGTGATTCTTGTCTATGTTTTGTGCAGCTCTTGAGCTTATAGAACATCTCCGTGCAATGGGTGAAACGAATGCTCTTTCTGAAATGAACAATGTAAAGTATTTTTTTTTTTTATCATACCGATAGATATTAAATAAAATTTCCTTTATCAAATTTTGAGCCATGGATGTTGCATTACATTTTTGAAAAAAGGTTATGCATATATGAACAGATCCTAAAGAGGGACACTGCTTTAGCAACTGCAGCTATTTACGATTCAATGTTTTCTTCAGAAGATGGAACTGTACCTGCAACCTTCCAGGTAATGAAAATAGAGGAATGATTTATAAGAAAAGCAGTGGTGTAGTTTATATCAAAAGTGTGGTCACATGGTGTATGGTCATTCTGCCTTGGTAGGTTATATACATGACGGGTTGGAGGGAACATCCTTCTCAGCAGAAAGCAAAACAAAGAGGATCAGCCACTATATCTTTCAAGGATATCCAGAAGCAGTTTGGAAGCCAAACTTGATTGCCCCTTCCCCTTCATTTTCACTATGCATTTTTAAGTTTGATTCAAGGATTTAGACCATTGTATCTGTTGTTACTCATACCACATTCTTATATTGACTTTCTCTACGTTTGTTAACAATAAAAGTAAGTGAAATATACCATTATATAAAATAACTATTCAATTCTTACTTTTTATTCTTTAATTATTTTAAAAGTAAAACATTGTTGAATTATTTAAAATATTATTATTATTCTTTTCTTTGATTTTAATTTCGTACTTTTTATTTTTAAAATTATTGGTGTATATATCAAAATTATATACAAATTATGTACTAATAAATAAAATGAATATAAGTAACTTAGTTTTTTTTATTAATTACAATTAGCTTCACTAAATTCAATTATATTTGATAAAAACTATTGTAAAATCAAAATTTTCGTAACCCTCTATATTTATATACGTATATATACATAGAGAGAAGGCTTTTGGATATGAAGAAACAAAAGTAGACATACATTGATTACAATAATTATAGTAAATTGGGCAGTAAGTACAGTAGTGTTGGGCAAAATTGTTTATCCTAATCAATGATCTTGTCTGCGCATTAATAACCTCCGTAACATTACAAATGCCAATAATTTCGCAACTAAAACTTTTGCGAAAATAGCTAACTCTAGTAAAAGTTCATCACAAATTCTTCTACAAATCCGAAAAAAACAAAGTGTATAACATAATTAACAACACACATCTTCTATTACGAAAATAGTTTGTAAGTCTTTGCCGAAACCACAATTGTTCGTATTCCCCCAATCGGTGCAAGAGCTGCAATTAGAAGTCCAATACAGATGCTTAACTGTAACAAAATTCAACAACATAAATCAATCTATATTCTTCAATCTAAACATTAAACTTGTGTTTCAATCAGTTTATCAATTAACAATAAAAAAAGTACCCATGATGCTATCCAATGGAAACTCCATCTTTTAGGTTTTGTTGCCTCAAGCCATAACACACTAGGAATCTGCATCAAACGTTTGAAAATTGTTAGCCTACTTCCACTTCAGATTCAACCATGGTTGATAACATAATTTCAGACATTACAATATATGATGTTGACGTGAAAGCAAGTCCTCCAAAAAACCCTAACAGTCCTCCAAAAAATGGAACGCACATGCCAATAAATCCCGCCACACCTGCAAGCAAATTGCAAACACGGATTATGTTCAACATACTTGTAATGTAATAATTAAAAGAAAGAAACAAATAAGAACACAAAAGTCGTTTGTGACAATCAATTCTTACAAACAAAAACGGTTCGACTAATTATGCGAAGCATCTTTGAGGGAGTGCAATTAAATTTTTCCACCAAAGTTGTCTCCATTGTATCAAACACAGGCATGGCAAAAACCTTCACAAGAAACAGATTAAGGAAACAACTTTTGATTTGAATTAGGTAGGTACGTATGTACGTATGTATGTATGTATGTATGAAGGAATGAATGAACGTAGCATATATACCTGGAAGCTTCCGACGACATGAACAAAGACCATTAAGTTAGCAATAGCAATGAGCCAAAAGGGGTGTTCCAGTGTGATGAGAACATCATCCTCAACAGCGTTTCCAAATGCCCAGAATCCAGATACTGCAACTGTCAGATAACAAAAAATGACTATGCCATATGCCACCACCACACCTCGCCACATTGGAATCTTTGAAGGTTTTTCTTCTGTTGAGGGCATTGTGGCTTGAATCTCCGAGACAACACTGTGTCCAGCAAAGGCAAATGCTATGGTTCCGAGGGCATTGAAAGCATCAAAAGTTATCCCTGCAGGCGTGTGAGATCGAACCGCATAACTCCTAGGATGACCCTTCGCCCCCTCCACACATGACATGATAAATGCCACCATTGAATAGCTGCATGCATGCATGCATGCACACACACATCACGTTAAATTTCAACACAATAACAATTTGAAACCAAACAATGGAACGTACCAGATTGACATGACGGCGGCCAGAGAAGAAACTGCTTTCAATTGATGGAAATTAGGAGTTTGGGAAAGAAATATCTGCAAGACTATAAAGAATAGAATGTAATATGTTTGTCTGATGTCACTCATGCCACGAACAGTGAGTATTTGGAAAAACTTCTTCAGGGACTTCCCACCGGTCACAGTGTACACAATGGTGGAAGCCACCTGAACCGTTAGCTGCTGTGGCATCACCATCCAAAGCCCTTTCTTGGGACCAAAAAGGTGCTCTCCTATTTCATAATATCGATCAAACCTCTTCCCAGGAACCAACTCATGCATCTCAACGAGTTGCCACAGGGTGTAAAATGTCAGAAGCCATGAAAGCAAGAGCATTAGAACGCCTGGAACCCTGTCAAAGTTAAACCTTAGAATCATATCAGTATCGAACATGAGATTTTGTTGTGTGATGTATATACGTACCATCCAAGCTGGGCTAGAGCAAATGGCAACCCAAGCACGCCAGCACCCACCATAGCCGTGACATTGTGGAAAGACGAATACCACCACTTTGCCTTCCTAGATGAACTTACGGGAGTCCAATTTTCAGTTTTTGGTTGATCCTTTTGTGACGTAAGTCCACCATTGGCGTGCTCCTGAAACAACATGAATCAATGTTCATCAGTCACATCTAACGTGGTGAATATGATGATGGTGAGTGAATAGCAAAGCTTGCATGCATACCATTTCGTAAAGGTTCTATGTGAAAGGGTTGTTTTGGAGAGAAGTAGGGTGTGAAGTCTCTTTTGGGAGGTTAATGAATGTGTTTACCAAGTTTATATAAACATTTTTAGTAAGATGGTGCTTGGTGGATCAGTCATGGCATCAAGTCCGAAGCTTAAGGAGAGCACGTTTAAAGCAAGAGAATTCAGCAGAGACTTTTTCTCTCTTCCCTAATTGCCTTATTTGTCTACTGCTTCCACATTTCACTCCCTTTTTATTAGTGTAAGTCTCATGGTTTAACATCGTTTTCTTTCGTAAAACAAACTATTATGTGTATTTTCAAATCACCACAAACCAATGCTTAGGGTAGTTTTAGTAGTTTGTATTTTAACCACTAAGTGAGAAGCTGAATCTTGGAAACAAAATTCAAGATATTTTGAAGATCCTAAACTAAGGGAATAGCAGTTATGTCTGTGGTAGTTATCACTACAAATGTATATTGTTACCCAAAAATAGATTCACCATGAATTCTTCAAAAACTACAACACTCTATCGTTTTTGTAATAAATTATTACATAGAAAACAATTTAATCTTTTATATATTCAGACAAATAAGTTTATGATTATTACAGTACTGAAATACGTGTGATGCACGAGTACTTTTAATTTTTCAGATATATTTTAGAAGTTAATTGTAGATATAGTATGGAACGTGATAATTATATAAATGTCTTTGTTATTTTCTATAGATTACTATTATTTATTAGATACATTCACACAGAAACTTCATCTAAAATTACAATCAACAATAAAACTTAACCTTCACAACTTTACTCACAAACACTTCTACTATGTACACACCAGACCAAACAAAAAAAAAAAAAAAAAAAAAATTCCTTAAACCCTAAAAACCAAAACAATAACAAAATTTTTTATTTTTTTTTTTTCTTTTTTACAAAAAAAAACAAAAAAAAAAAAA
>Ga0099825_1009737_pt1 | contig 10807 bp, 12 predicted proteins | sample SiratroredBW_FD_76838 | JGI IMG/M metagenome (GOLD analysis project Ga0099825, IMG submission 76838) | Root nodule microbial communities of legume samples collected from California, USA - Siratro red BW | ecosystem: Host-associated > Plants > Roots > Nodule | place: USA: California | collected...
TAGTATTCTAGTTACTTCTTTATATAATTAAATTTGGTTACCTTATTGTACTTGGTGCTGCAAAAATCGATTAAAATGCAAAGATAATCCATTATTGACTCTTAAATGGATATATATATATATTATTTATTTAAAATTTTTATTTTCATTTTTTTAACCAAACTTATATGCTTTTAACTTTTGACTTGAACAAAAACAATATATTATTTTATTTTTCAGTCTCAATTTTCTTGACCTTAGTGTAAATGAAACAAAACACAAAAAGAATAATACATTATATGTGTAAAAATTGAAAATGGACAGGAGAAGGTTTGGTAGCAATTTCAGTAGCTAATGATAGTTTTGGAGTTGAATAGAGTTGGGTAGCCTTTGGCACTTGCATTGAGGAAAAGTGTCTTGTAGGAACAGACACTGAGAAAGAGTTCATTGATTTTGCAATTGAAGGAGTCACTGCACCAATATTTCCATTCATCAATCCCTTCATCTAGCCATACTACAATTTTCTTTCTTCTATTTTCCACCATTAATACTTCCTTCTCCAACTCTAAACACCAATTTCAATTTCTTTTCATAACTTTTTCTAGTCAATGAAACTTTGACCTCTTCAATTTGTAACATTATTTTGTATTTGAATTAATTGGACATACCCGTTGATGGGTGTTCGTGCAAGTTCCTGCATTCTTCCACACATAACGGCCAAATGTCCAAATGAAAGCACACTGTGTGTTCCCTTTCCAAAACAAAAGGATCATGATAATAGGCAAATTGTGTGTGTTTCCTTTTCCTCCATTAGATTTGTTTTGCTAAAAGGCACCTTCAACCGTTTCTTGGAGCCCACATCAAAAAAAAAAAAGCATTACCCCGTCACTTGTTGACATGATTGATTGTGAGTTTTAAGATGCAGAAGGTGGCACTGGTGTGAGATTAGACACCTACCTCAATTATTACTCCGTACCTCTTATTTCTTTTCGCCTAACTCTGCATTCTGCAACTGCTTCATATTTTCTTTTCCAATAACTTAATAAACCAGTGGATAACATTCTACATGTATAAGGATTAATGCATGTTTAATTTTTTATTGTTTATCTAACTAACACATCTCTCTTTATTGTATCTCCCTTTCAATGGTCTTAGCTTAGACAGATTAAGACACTAATCTGTCTTAATCTGGTTGTAATGTTGGGGTTATCTCCATCTGCTGATTAATTTTGCTATTCCTCAAATTAAGAAAATAATAAATCAGGGTGTGACTGCTAATGATTTAGCATTCAATGCATCAGTATACTACTAGCCATCCACATGGTGAGATGTGACAATAATTAAACTTTATCTTACCATTAATCATCTTTCAATCATATCAAGAAAATTATTGGGATTGGTCCAATTAGAATAAGTTTATGACTTCAAGGACTGATGACAACAGGAAGAGAAAAAAAATATTCTTGGACAGAGCTTATTCCTCTTATTCAACCAAAAATATATTCAATCAATCATAAGAGAGATAAGAAAGAAAGAAAATATTTGACAGGATAAACGGAAAAAAAATCATTAAAATACAGTAACCCCATCACTTTGATTTCTTAAAATATGCAATACTATCACATAAAAATATGATTTTTTGAATAAAAATGTAAACTTTTTATGCTTATAAACTTACCCATTTATTATTACCATTTGGATTTTTAAATATAGAATGATATTCTGATTTTGAGTTTAGTTTTAGAAAATTAAACTAATGTGACAAAGAGACTGTGTGTTTAAAATAGAATTTTAGGATTAAAGTAATAATGCAGTTGAAGAAAAGGAGGAGATGATACCGTGAAAAGTGTGCAATGATGGACAGATTTGAAGAACATTCCAGGTGTGATCAGGGTTTAAGTGCTAAATGCAGAGTGCATATTAAAGAATTACAGAAGAAGAAGAAGAAGGATGAGGAAATGAATGAAAGCAGTGCAGAGAATCAAGCCAATAAATCAGGGCAATGAATTGAATACCAATATTTATTTATTAAATAATAAGAACAATAATATATTAGCAGATAGTGTTGGAGGCATGGAGGTTTCCTTGAACCTAGAAGTTTTATGTAACACAAACACAACACATGCACGATGCTGATTGAAAGCACATGCAGGTCACGTGTCTGCCACGTTGTCTCTTCTTTTTAAGTGGGTTTTCCAATGACCAATAGACTGTGTGCACCCTTCCCTCTCACAGGATTTCTCTCACCTTTTTCTTTCCCTCTCACACACTCAATTTCTCTCTCACCAAACTCAACTTAAAGCTTCTTCTTCTGTCTGTTTAGTTTCTTTTTTCCATCAAAAACGTATCTTTCCATTTTTTGACATGTTCCTACTTTCCCTGGTCCTCAACCTCCTTTAGCCGTTCAAATCAATAGGAGTGGAAGGAAGAAAGAAGAAGGAGCATAAGCATAAGCACAAGCATAAGGAGAAAGCTAGAAAGAAGATCTTTGATGACCCACTTTGCTAAATTCAAGGCTAAATAGTCTCATGTCTATTTTAGCATTGAAAAAAGAGAGAAGATGATGATGCTGACTACAACTGGCACCTTGCTTCAAGAAACTTTGTGCACTTAGAACACACACTTCACACTGCATGCCATGCCCTTATCCCGTGTCCGAATCCTCATGTGAATCTCGGGATTTTCGGGTACCTCAAACTCCTTCGCACAATTCTCATCACCATGCCCTCGTGTCATAACACCAACAACAATCTCAGCCTCAAAGAAGGTCTCACACAGAACCACAGCAAGACTAGGAAACGAGGTTGCTCCTCCTCCTCTTCCTCATCTCTTGTCAGAAGATACCGTTTCAAGAGAGCCATTTTGGTTGGGAAGAAAGGAGGTTCCAGCACCCCAGTTCCCATGTGGAAGACCAAAACAACTTCTCCTTCTCTTCATACACACCCCACTAAGCCTTTGCAGTCTTCTGCCTCCATGTTACCCTCCAAGGACAAGGAGCTTTCTGTGTCAGCCAGGAAACTCGCTGCTACACTCTGGGAAATCAATGATTTGCCTCCTTCTAGGGTCAAGAAGGAGTTCGAGGTTGATCAAATGAGAGGCTACAAGGAGAAGGGTAGAGGCAGAGAGAAAAGTGCAGGGTTGTCCAGATCGGGCCTGTTGCGGTCACAGATGTCAGATCCATCGCGTAGTCCTGCCTCTGAGGTAAATTCGTGTTGAAGTTCTGTTTTTTCCTTGTGTTGGTTCATTGGGTGTGGCGTGATTTTTGGATCGTCTTTGTTTTTGCAGAGGATGAAGGGTCTTGAAGGGGATAGCTGCAAAAGAAGAGTGTCGGGGTTTTCTCATCAGCTTCTGTCGGGTGATTACTATTTGGATGCTCTGGACGCTCATAGCAATGCTAATTTAATTGAGGTAAAGAGTGAATTTATTAGACTAATTGAAAATTTGGTAAGCATAAGTGGTTGGTCATCGTTTTCACAAAGTTCTCCCGGTTGATTTTATTTATTATTTTATCTGGGGGGTTTATCTAATGGACCACAAAGAAGATATAGGTGGATTATGTTAGGATTCAATTGCAAGACAAGACATGAGACTAGAGTCCTATTTTGGAAGTGTGGGATTTTAGGGTGGGGTTTATTAGGCTTTGGGGTCTCCTAGACGTGAGACTTTTTGTTGTGTAGTTCATTTTATCAATTGGTATGTGGGGATGTGGTGTGGTGTGGTGTGGGGTTCATAAGGACTTGTAGTTTCTGACTGCAACAACTTGCTTTTGCTATGATTCTCCCAAGCCTCTTAGCAACACAAGTTGTGCCCATGATATCTTTTAAATTGTTTACAAGGACTCTGTATTGAAATGTAGTGAATTCTGTCTGAACTTTCAAGTAACAACTATGAAATTATTGCTCCTGAATTGGAAACTACTAGTTTAAAGATTAGACTGTTATTATTCACTTTGAACCTTTATTTTATGCCCTTTACATGGTTTTCTGTATCTAGATTAGAGATTTCAGATTAGTATTTCAATTGAAACAGTAACGACAAGAAACTTTAGATATATAGATCTGATCGATTAAATAATTTATAATTTTGTTGCACATAATGGCGTTTTATTATTTTCCTTCTGTTTGGTGGGAAGGATGAAACTGAACTATGTTGAAAAGTTGAAACGCAGGAGGTGGAAAATCAGTTAAGGAGCGAGAAGAATCGTGGCAAATGCACTGGTGGTGTTAAGAACCGTCTGAAGGAAGCTAGAAGTGGATTATCCACATCAAAGAAGCTTCTAAAGGTGTTAAATCAAATGTGCCTTAGAGAGCAGCAAGCATCAAGCATGCCCCTTGTCTTGGCTCTGGGGAGTGAGCTTGATCGAGTGTGCCACCAAATTGATCAACTGATCCATGAACAGCGTTCAAACCAGAACGATATTGAGTATGTCATGAAGCATTTTGGAGAAGAAAAGGCTGTTTGGAAAAGAAGAGAACGAGAAAGGGTTCATGATGCTATAAAACATGTGGCAGAAGAGCTTGCGGTGGAGAAGAAGTTGAGAAGGCAAACTGAACGGTTGAACAAGAAGATAGCCAAAGAAATGGCCAGCGTGAAAGCTTCCCATTTGAAAGCATCTAAAGAGCTTGAAAGGGAGAAGCGTGCAAAGGAGATTCTGGAGCAAATTTGTGATGAACTAGCTAGAGGCATTGGGGAAGATAGAGCACAGGTGGAGGAACTGAAAAGGGAATCAGCTAAAGTTCGGGAGGAGGTGGAGAAGGAAAGGGAAATGCTTCAGTTAGCTGATCTGTTACGCGAAGAGAGAGTCCAGATGAAGCTTTCAGAGGCTAAGTATCAGTTTGAGGAGAAGAACGCTTTCCTGGAAAAGCTGAGAAATGAGCTTGAGGACTATGTGAAGACTAAAGATGGACAAAATGAGGATGTTTCTCCAGAGTGTAAAAATATCAAGGATCTTGAGTCTTATTTCAACAATGTCTGTAGGGGATTCCAGAATGCAGAGAAAGAGGATGATTCAGATGTTGAAAATGATGTAGGACAAGGAAGAGATGAGGACTCAGATGACAGTGATCTCCATTCAATTGAGTTGAACATGGATGATGACAGCAAAGGCTACAAGTGGAGTTTTGCGTGTGAAAATGATGTTCAAGCCAAGAGATTTTCCATTGACAAAGAAAGTATAGGGAGGAAGTCTTTCTCTGAGAAAATTCAGTGGGGAAGTATTTGCTTCAACAAGGGAACTTCAAGTGGCAGGAAGAGAGATTTTTCTATAAATATTCAGGAAGTTTCTGATCATTTTGATCCTGATAGGTCGATTGAATTTCTCTCACAAGCTCGGATACAAGATGATAATGATGAAACTCAAGGCAAAAGGTCAATTAAGGGACTCCAAGACTCTATCTCATGTCCTAATTCTGATAAGATAAATGGCAGACTATTAACTTTGCAGTGTGCTGGTGGAGAAGCTGAGAAAAAAGTTCTTGCCCTGGAGGATGACAATTTGAAGCAAGAAATTGCAGGAGAAAAGTCTTGATGTTTGAATTTTGATAGTGGTAGTGAGTAACTTATTATCATAGATAGCTTCTACCATATCTGTTCTAAACTGTAAATGCTGTCTTTGATGAGTTAAATATGTTCAAGGCTCTTATATCATTGTTATGTGTGGTAATTGTTAAAGCCAGAGCAAGAAAAATGTACATATTGAATAGAGTCCCATACTGCAGTTTTGTGCTAGTTATTACTAGCTTTATTGGCATTTGATGTGCAAGTAAATGTTCCTATTTGAATATTCAGCCGACATATCTATAAAAGCAAAAGAATCTAATTTGAACAAGTTGTTAATAATCCACCAGGACGAAAATTGCTGGCAAACAATGTCATTGTCACATGAATTCAATTTCCCTCATAGTTCCAAAAGGAAATAATGGAGGCTTTTCGGCTTGACCTCAAAACAAATGAGATAAGAACAAAGAGTCTGCTACTAAATACTATTCTGGGGACACAATTATACGTTAGAGAGATGCATAGTTGAGATTTAAATGAAACAGTACTGGCAGTGACAGCGTGACGGATAACATTATCATTGGATACTTCCAACTCCAACAATTCAAATATTTGAATTCTGTACTCTCTGTTGCCTCTGTTTGGAACTTTGAATCAACCATCGTGTGGTGGGCCATAATGGATATTATTTGACAACAACGGCTTTAACTTTTCCAAAACAGACGTTTCCAATATTAATGGCTTCCTAGCACCTTCTACTGTTCATATTAATTGAGCTACTATTTCTTGAAAGTATACATGATGATTTATCACTACATGGTAAACTTTATATGGATAAAAAATCATAGGTACTCAAGAGGGGATCTGTTTCTAGCACTTTCTATTGTTTGTGTTTATGGAATTGAACAAAATACTTCTGTTAACAAATTAATAGAGAAAGAACCCATTAAATATCAGAGCATAAAACTTCTTGATACCACACTATGGTAAACAACACTTAAGAGAATGTTGAATAGTGCCCAAGATTTGCACATACTTTAAAGTCCAACTTCATTTTCCATCCATGCACGCAATTTTTTGTCATCAAATGATAATTGAGCTTTCATGAACTTTTTTTCAGAAGTGGTTTGATCTGGACTCCTATAGAATCGACCAAATAACACTACCTTAGAAGTGAACTAATTTGAACCAAAATACTTTTATAGAAACTATTTGGTCCGAGCAAAACTATGTCATAAAAAGGTTCTGTTTAACACATTATTTAAAATTTAGTTCAGTTTTATTTTTAAAAAAACTGAATTTTGCATTTGAGAAAAAAAAAATAGCAAATGAGTTCGAATATCATTTGATGTACAGGTCAAAGCCCAAATAACTTCCATGTATGAAACGCAAGTGTTAACATACAAAGGGGTCAGGTTCAGAAGTTGCTGAACATGAAAGAAAGACACTACTTGGTGTTGTCTTCAATTTTTTTAGATGTTGATGTAAAAGTAACTGGGTTCGTTGGGTGGTCCCTTACAGTCAAGCTAAGCACTTCTGGCCTTGAATAGTGTCCAACCACATCAAAATCGAACTTAGCTCTTGCTATTTCTCCAAGATCTGTTCAAAATTTTCAAGAATCACAATGTTTATAGACCTCTTTTAATAACCAAAGACAAAGAAAGTGATCAAACTAAGAATATCTGAACCAATCAAAAACAACCTCAAGGACTTCCAGAATCAGAAGTTTGAGGGAAAAAAGTGAAATACTAAGGGAGATCGAAGAATTAATGATTATTATTCAAAGTAATAACTCTTCTAAGGGAAAGATACATTCTGATAGATTTATAGTAGTTAAAAGAGGTAAAATAACTAAACAAAATATTTGTTATTGTTGTAGAGTTATAGGTATTGTTATTTATATATTGCCTAACTACCATCCTTTCTGATTATCTTACCCACTTTGCTGTTTTCTTTTGGTACATACCTTTATAACCCTTGGTCCCCAACATAAACATCATCCATCAAAGAAAGTAATACTCTTCTGAACATTGTAAGAAAATGGAAGCAGCAAGAGTAAACATGACATACCAAGGTCTGCTGAGATTAGTGCCTCCCCATCATAATTTGGTCCCGCCAGAACAGCCCCTGATGGTGATATAATGACACTACCCCCAGCACATACAACAGAATCCGGTGTCAGGTCCTCTTCTGTGCCAGCAAAAACATACTCTGGAGGGGGAGGGTAATCCCTTCTCCTACAGAACTGGTTTGCTGACAAAACAAAGCATCCACCTTCAAGAGCAATGTGGGTCATTGAGGCTTGCCACACATCCCTGGCATCAGCTGTAGGAGCACAATATATCTCTACACCTATTGCATGAAGATTTTAATTAGATTGTCTTGATAGTATACAAATGACATCTTCACATTGACAAATCCCCATAGACTCAGCAAAAACAACAAATAATACATGTGCTTACAGTGTAAAAGTCTTTCACTCTATCATCTAATAACAAATCGTCATGGTAAATTTGTTGATTTTTATAAGAACTATGTTAAATATACTAGCAAAAATAATGTCTAATTAGATGATAGCATAAAAGCTTTGCCACTTATTGTCTGTGTGAAACTCAAAACATAATAGCACACTATACTTGGTGCAAACCAGCCCCAATATAAGAAAAAACACCTTTAAGTGCTCTTCTCTAATGCTAGAACACTGCATGTAACAAGAAGATAAAAAACTAACATAAAAAACTCCAACCTTTGGCATACATTGCTGTCCTTAATAGTGGCATTCTGTTTTCCCAACAAATTGCAGCACCTATCTTTCCAATGGGAGTTTCAAACACTGGAATGGTTGATCCATCCCCAAATCCCCAGATAATCCGCTCCAATGCCGTTGGCATGATTTTCCTGTGCTTTCCCAGGTAATGACCTTGAGAATCAAAGAATAAAACAGTACAATAAAGTGTATAGCCATCCCTCTCTATCACACCCATCACTAAATGGACTTTATACTTCCCTGCCATTGTTGCCAATCTATCAACTTCAGGACCTACAACAATACAACATTTGTTAATGGAAACCCTAACTTGGATCTGTAAAAATCAATGAGTAATATTTCCAGGGACTTGGATTTTTTGCAATATTATTATTGAAAATCAATGAGTAACAATTTCAGGACCTACAACAAATACAACATTTGCTAATAATTTCAGGGACTTGGGTGTGTTGAATAATGTTACTACTTATAATTTTTTTTAAGACTTTTGTGACTAAGTTTTTGTAGTATGAATTTTAATGGAGTTATATATATCAACTTAAAAGACTTGAAAGGACATGGCTTATAATATGTGAAATTAACGGTAATCCAAGGGTGAAAACAAAGAGGGATCTTCACTAAAGGACCATGAGCCAACCATACAAATGTGATTGACACGGCACTTAATTCATGCAACGGAAAACCTGTGTTTGATTCCACCGTGTGCAAAAACTCGCTGGAGCAACCACAATCATAGTATTGGGAAGGATTAGTCTTTAATCTATTAGGTTAGGGAAAACTCTTAGTAGGTCAAAAATTAAATCCTGTTTAGGTTTGAACAACCAGTTAAAAAATTATGGTCCTCTTAAGTTAGTAATATTGAAGATAATAATTCTTCAATCAGTTAATTGGAAATTCATCATAGAAAAGAAAATGTAATAACCGATAAAGAAAGAAAGAGAGTGTAAGTAATAACTGTAAATGATAATTCTAAATGTTATATTAATATGCATAACAAACAAAAATACTAAATTTATAATTCTAATTAACATTTCAATAAAATCTAAATAATTTTAAAAATCAATCCAATATATTCATTTTAAAACTTAAACTCCAAATAAGTAAATAAATGTTAAAATTTAAAGAATCCGGGAATTCAGAGATTTTGATTTTTACATAAACGTAACGAAACCTTTAAAGTTTAACACGGAAGTAAGATCTTAACTTTAAGACAAAATAATATTAAAATTTTGCATATATACACTAAAAAAAACAAAAGTAGAAAATTTGACTTTAAAATAACAATTAAATAAATCCTAACTCCTAATTCACTTATTTATAATTTTACTTATTAAACCTGAATGGTGCTGTATTAGATTTACACTTAGAATAGTAAATTAGTTATTAATTTCTGCTAAAGTTTGTGATCCATGCCCCCATATACATTAGAAAGAGATTAAACAAACTGGGCATTTAGGTTGAGTTTCTCTACCCTAAGAAAAAAGAAGATACAAACAAGAAGGCCTAAATCAAGTAATCAGGTGTCAGTCACAGACACAGCACCACAAACGAACTGATAAATACAATTTTAATAGAAATATGCTAATCATTGGCCTTTTTTGCTCTCAGGATCAATTCTTAAACCTGGAAACAAAATGTGAACATTTATCTAAAATATCATGTTTTGGAGTTTCAACTTGATGCAAATAAGTTTTTTTGCCTCTCTATTTTGTAGTAATTTGTTCCAACATAAAGTAAGTTAGCAGCTGAACTGCAATTTGTGTTTGATCTTAGGCCTTACCAGGCACATCAATGGCTGCAGAATGATACTTGCGAAACTCCTCTCTTCCCTTGGCCGTGCGATTTCCGATAGAAACACCAAAATCGGAACCACGTGGGTACCCTCCCACAAACGCTTCTGGAAACACCACAAGCTGGGACCCATGCCCAGCTGCTTCAGCCAACAATCTCTCTGCCTTATCTGCACACAAAAAATCACCAACCGATTTAATTTCCCCTGAACCAACAAATTAGAAAACTTATCCACCCAAAGGATCATTGCATGGACCAATCTGGAGCACCCCAGATGGCGCTTTCATCACAAAAGCACAAAAAGAAGGGAAATTTGAGAAGAAAACGCAAAAGGGTAACGGATGAAAAGAGGAGAGTAGAAGGACCTAGAGTGGCTGGAGTGTCGTAGAAGATGGTGGAAGCTTGAATAACGGTGGCTCGGACAGTGGGAGCGTTGAAATCCGAAGCCATGTCAACCTCGGCGAACAGAGGCCCATCGTTTATGGTTGGCTCTGTTGTAACGAGTGCCATCTCTTTCACAACTTCCCTCTCTTCTGTCCCTTCTTGTTTCTAGCGGCACAATCCTTCTTATGGAACTCCTATTATTTTTTAAGAAAGTTTATCGAGCCTCCTTTATTAGTTTATAGAAATTCTTTAATCTCACCAACCAAAAATTAAGGCTTTTGGTTGGTGAGGCTTTTGGTTTCCGAACTAGAATTTGATTTGAGAAAACAAATTTAAAAAAGATTTGAGTAGATTAGGAATAGATAATAAGGTTGATTAAATTAATAGATA
>Ga0099825_1009738_pt1 | contig 10806 bp, 8 predicted proteins | sample SiratroredBW_FD_76838 | JGI IMG/M metagenome (GOLD analysis project Ga0099825, IMG submission 76838) | Root nodule microbial communities of legume samples collected from California, USA - Siratro red BW | ecosystem: Host-associated > Plants > Roots > Nodule | place: USA: California | collected...
GTTGTTTCGTTTTAAAAGAATAAAAAAATTAAATTATAAAAATAAATTAAAACATACTTATTTTATATGTAATAAAATCATAATTAACCTGATTAAACAATGTTTTATGTACAAAGAGATTAATCATCATTGAGTATATTCATGGAATCACATACAACACAAGATTTATTTGTGTTACCTATAATAATATATAATAGAATTTTTTAATTTGGTTTACACAATATTTTTAATTATGTTTAAATATAGTCTTTTTTCCTGTATATATTGTGGGATTTCTATTTAAATATAGTTAAATATAGTTTAGACACAAGGCCCTACCAGGAGGTCTTTGAATATGCCTTCCCACCATGGCCTCAGGGACAAACTTCCAACTCCACTTACTATAATCTGCTTCACTTTATTGAACATGGAGGTGCCCCTCTTGATTCAAATAGGTCTCCAACTGCAACACATGTCTTTGTGAGTACCGCTCTCAACGCCGAACCAGGGTTGGATTACATCTCATACTATGGTGTTTTTGAAAGTTAAATTGAGTAGTTTATGAAAGTCTAACTTTATTTATGGTAATTTTATGAAGGGTTAACTAAGGCTTTTGTGGCAATAATAATGACATGTGCCAATTAGCAAAATGAGACAAAATGAGACAAATTGGGCCAAGACCAATGACTAGTATTAAACGAAACCACCCAGTTTGATTTATTATTAAGATTAGAAATTACATGAAAGAAACAGAAGGATACATTAGGAAAGAGAAAGAAACAAAGTTTGGCAACGGAAGCCTTATTTGTTGGATATTATGAGACTGTGTTTTTTGTAATGAGGCTAAGGTGGTTGATGATGAGAGTGAAGGGTTCCTTAGTTGTTGATAGGCAAAATGGGTCTAAGAACGGGCCAACCATCAAGGATAGGCCTGATATCACCCAGAAGAACGTCACCAGCTGCATGTGGAGTGAATTTCATACGCACATACTTGTCTCCTTTGAAAAGGTAAGCTTCAGACTCCACATGAGAAGCAAAACACGCATCAATTCCACTTTCAAAGATGGTACCTTTCAAAACAGGAAACCCATCAGTGATGTCACGAATGCTGGTAACAAGCACCTTGGAATCATAGGCTATGCAAGCATACTTATTGCCTTTGAATAAGTAAACTTCTTTTCCTTTGGTTGACCTGAATGCAGAGTCTATGCCATTCTCAAACTCCGTGTTTTTGAGGACAGGAAACATTTCAGCAATTGTGAAAGGACCCCAGAGTATCTTGTCATTTGCTGAACCTGGAGCATAGTCTATGTAGGCACAGTATTTGTTGGAAAAGATATATGCTTCACTTCCTTCAGTGTCAAAGGAACAGTCTATTCCAGGTCTTGCAAATTGAGTTCCTGCAAGTGATGGAAAACCACTACCAATCAAAGTCAGATTAGTCAAAATCTTATCATCTGCTTTTCCGGGAGTGTAATACAGCCGCACATATTTATCCTTCATGAACAAATACACTTCATATTCATTTGATGAACGAAATGCAGCATTGATATAAGAAGGGTTTGCCATCTTTTTTAACAAAACAAGGGAGAGAGATGATTTGATTTCAGGATGCTTACATTCCTCTCAGAGGCACCTATTTATACTGTTATATTGTGGGTGTTGGAAACTGCCAAGAACACACTTGTTTTTCGGTGTTTTTAATCCTTGTTTGGGGATAAGGTTAAAGGGACACGTAACCTACTAAATTGGAACACATAAACAATCCTTATATAACTTGTGCATGTGCAACTGCATTGCTGGCTTCTACACTGTTATCTCAGCCTCCAATACATTGATACTTTACTGTGTTATTTAAAAACTTTGCTGTTCGTCGATCAATTATATATGCATAACAACATTATATGTAACACTATTCAGATAATATGTGTTTATACAGGTCAATGCCATATATTTTCACGTGTAGTGTGTGTTATATTACATATTATTTATAGTTTTTCATCCATCAATTACGCTGCCAAAGAAGGTAAAACACAAGGTGCCCGATTACTTTAAATATTATTTTACACAATATAATAATTTTATAATTGACATGTGTTTCTTCTATAAATTGGTATGCATGACTTTTGTATCTCATAAATTATATTTTTATCCCACTCTTCACCCATTCCATCCATTTAACAACTGTTTTATTCAATAAAATATCATATAATAATAAAATATTAATATATATAGGTGTGAAAGTGATCAATGCCGTATTTTTTATTCTATCCCAGATTTGCATAATAATTATATTTTTTAACACTTTCATAGTTAAAAACAGCCAGAATAATGTATACATGGAAAATTAAAACTAGGAACAAAATGGGTTGTGAGGAAGTTGAACTTCATCAAAACGTTAAAATGCACTGTTTAAAAGCAAATATAATTATGCATAACTTTTATAACATCAAGATATTGTTTAATTGTTTGCTATACCTAAGAACATAATTTTTGTTCTTCAACCAATTTTTCATTAGAATTATCATAATTGAGTTAGTAGATTATTCTTTCTTTATTGATATCAATCTCCTCAGTTAGCTAAATTTTGGGGTTTGAACTTTTACAAAAATTATTATTATTTTGAGCAACAAAGAATGAAATTATTAAAGGGAACACTTTAAAAGTGTTCCAACCCTATTACAAAAGCATAACTGACCTAATACCTAATCAGCGCTACAATATAATTGACAGAAAAAGTAATGACATAGTCTAAAATTGACATAACAATACATACAATACAACAAAGCATATATCAACATAGAAAAATAATAACCGGGTACAGCAGAGATGAAATCTATTTATGCACTAGGTAACATATTACTTTTCTGCCTCATAAATCCTTCTCTGAGCAATCCTTTAATTTTTACTGGATGAAATTTATTCATGCATTAGGTAACACATTACTTTTTTGCCTCATAAATCCTTCTCTGAGCAATCCTGTAATTTTTACTGGCTTCAGATTTGTCATGAGCTTCATTGCATCGCGCTTCTACCTTGTCTTGCCAATGTCAGTTATTGTTCTACTCTTACCCTTACCTGCTCCTCCAATTCTATTAGGCCATTGCAACCATTGCAAGACATATGCTTTCACAAAAATTATATTTTCTAATTTGATATGCTTAAATTGACAAAAGATTTTAAGAACTCTTAGATTTTAATAATTTCACACAAAAGATTTTAATAGTAAACTCGTATCTGTTAAGTGGATGTTATCTATTTATAATTTATTTTTATAGCACAAAGTTGTTTAGTCAATGTTAAGTTTGTGAAAGTTTTATAAGACTAAAGGCAGTGTGCCTTAGTTTATTATAAGGTTATTCATCTTTTGGATCAAATGATCTCTATCCCTAAACCAATACACTTGTATTTTGCTGTTAAGGCTATTCTGCGTAGCTTTTAAGTTAGTATCTGGATTGAAGGTTAATTTTCATAAAAATAAAGTAGGAGTAGTGGAGATATCAGAGTGAGGCTTGAATTTTTTTTCTCCAATTGCATGAACTGTGGTAAGACTAGACTTCTGTTCTCTTATTTGGATGTTGTTAGTACTTACTAAGACTATTTGAATGCATAGGAACATGGTCATCTTTGTAGGTGGTCAGGAGGAAGAGGTAGAGATTTTTCTATATACACAATTACAAGCATGGAGATGGACAAGATTTGGGGGAATTGAGTTTCAAAGAACATATATATAAGAGAGGTTAAATAATTAAGATAAAATGACCATTTAAGTTCTTACTGTATACCTTTTCATCTTCCTTTTCATCTTCATGTAATAATTTTGAGTATAGGTTGATAACACCCTCCCAACAACAAAAAGTATAACATGAGACAGGAAGCGGGTCTAGTATAAAGATTTTAATAGTAAACTAGTATTCGTTAAGTAGATGTTCTCAATTTATAATTTATTTTTATAGCATAAAGATTTTATACCAGTTTAGTCAATGTTAAGTCTGTGAAAGTTTTATAAGACTAAAGGCAATGTGTCTTAGTTTATTATAAGGTTATTCATCTTTTGGGTCAAATTTTATGTATCAATTTTTCTTAACATGTACATAGATAACATAAGAGTTTATGATGATTTAAAACATAAACACATCTTTGGTCCATTTTGTACTGGATTTTTTAGTTTTATAGTTTCTTCAATGTTTCCAAAGTTTTTCTTTTTTTTTTCAGTTTTTGTTGGATTGATTGAGATAGTTCTAGTTGATTTAAACTATTAAGTAGGGTTTAGTGGAGAAAGAAACGTTTGAATCATTGTCTGGAAATCAAAAGTCTCACCAGCTTAACATTAAGTAATGTAAATATTAAATTTGAAGGTAAATAAAAAATATTGTCTTCACCACTTATTTATTTATTTATTTTACCGTTTTTTAAGATGAAATTGAAAATATTTGGAGTAGAGAATTCACAATATACAAATAAATTAAATACTTTTACTTAAATTTCTTTTAATTTTGAAAATCTACAAATATTGATTTGATTGTCTTTAATAGATTTATTTACGTATCTATTCAATTATTTTATAAAAATTAAACAAATAATATTTTAATAGTTTATATGATTTATTATATTTTTATGTGGCAATAATAATGGTCAAAATAAATTAATCACTTAATACACCAATAATTTTTTAAAAAAATATTATAATTGTGGTGTAAAGGAACAAGTCACTGTTCAAAATTATTATAAGTATTACTTAAGATGTAACTCAAAAATTGGTGTTTATTTAAATTTTTATTGATTATAACTTAGTCAATTATAATTTTTAATTAATATAGTTTAATCTTTAATCATTTTTTAATATTTATAGGTCTCTGTTTAACTAAATAAATTAATTTCTCTAAACATTTTGTAATTGATATTAATTCCTTCATGTTTACATGTAATGTGTAATATTAATAATAAATAAAACTGTGTGCTTTGGTTTAATATCATCACTATTATATTTAATTTATTTCATAAAAATAATTCTGACGAGTGTAAAAATATTTTTGTTAAAAGACTAACAATTTAACTGTGATTGAATTGAATAAAATCATTATAAATGATAAACTCTCTTTATGTGTAACACAAATTCGTATTCAGACTTTAAACTTGTAATAGGCTATTAAACTTTACAAATTAATTTCTTTTTACTATTGTTTTATTTTTCTAAGCTTAGTTTTGTAAATTACATTAGTACTCCTTCACTATTTTTCTCCAAATTATACCTACATCACTCTTCCAACCAATTTTCCTTTTAAATTTTTAATTATGGATGTATCTCATTTGTGCTGATGAAATGTTATATATGTAATTTCACAAAAAAAGTTACACAACAATTACTAAATGGAGAAAGCACTTTTTTCTAGACAGGTAATAATAGTAAAATATGTAGATGAAAAAAATATGTGGATCAAAACTTTACAATAAAAGAATATCATCATCAACTTTAACAAAGTCAGAAGTTTTACATTAGATTAATGAATAATATATAAAAATATATTATCAGACCTAATGTTTTAATATTTTGGATCTAATGTTTTAATATTTTGGATTAGAGCTGCTGTGATAACTTCACTCATAACATGAGATTAGTCAGATCTAAATTTCAAATGTTATGTATCAATTTTTCTTAACATGTAGTTTATGATGATTTAAAACATAAACACATCTTTGGTTCATTTTGTATTGGATTTTTTAGTTTTATAGTTTCTTCAACGTTTCCAAAGTTCTTTTTTTCAGTTTTTGTTGGATTGATTGATTTAGATAGTTCTGGTTAATTTAAACTATTAACTAGTGTTTAGTGGAGAAAGAAACGTTTGAATCATTGTCTGGAAAAGAAAAGTCTCACCAGCTTACCAGCTTACCAGCTTAACATTAAGTGATGTAAATATTAAATTTGAAGGTAAATAAAAAATTGATTTAATTGTCTTTAATATATGTATTTATGTATCTATTCAATTATTTTATAAAAATTAAATAAATAATATTTTAATAATTTATATGATTTATTATATTTTTATATCGCAATAATAACGGTCAAAATAAATTAATGACTTAATACATCAATAATTTATTTTTAAAATATTATAATTGTGGTGTAAAGGAACAAGTCACAATTCAAAATTATTATAAGTATTACTTAAGATGTAACTCAAAAAATAAACCACTTTAATAAAAGTATGGCTTAGAATTGTCTAATACAATTATAATAGTTAAATAATTATGATCTAAACATAAATATAATAATTAAAAAATAATGCATAAAAAAAAATGACTAAAATGTGATATGAAATAAAATATTGTCTAAATATTGACGGCAAAGCATGACTCATCATCATAAAGCAATAGTTTTTTAAAAAAAAATACATGATCTGATGAAAAAAAAAAAAAAAAACAGTTACTTTTGAGCAACGTTTACAATTATATACTTCACGATTAGAAAAATCGTGGCCAAATCATTATCTAAAATTGAGGATAACAAAATTTAACTTTGGATATCATTTTCTTTAGTTTGTAGAAATTTTGTTGGTACCAGACTCTGCAAAAATGTTCGTACTTTATTTGATATGAAAATGAGTTTTAAATAGCCTTACATATAAATGAGAAAAAATATAGACTATTGGAATAAACAAACTACTTAAATAAGTTACTGAAATTTATCCTAAATATCAATCAACCACCCTAGACTTTAGGATTTTTATTTGACTAAATAAACATAATAGAAAACTTCAACACTCTTCCTTAAACTATATGCTATGAGAGCAGTCAGTTTACACTTGAACGCATTCCCAGTAAAGCTCTCAGCTTCAAGAATGTTTCAACCTTCAAAGGTTTGGTCAATATGTCTGCTATTTGTTCTTCACTCTTGCAGTAGACTAGCTTGACAGTACCATCTTTGGTGAGATCAGGAAGGAAGTGAAATCTTGTATCGATATGCTTGCTTCTTCCATGTAAGACAGGATTCTTTGACAGTTTTATTGCTGAACTGTTGTCACAGAATAACATAATTGGTCCTTGCTGAGAGTACTTCACTTCTTCGAGAACTCTTCTCAACCAAATACCTTGGCATGCACAAGATGCAGCAGCAATAAACTCTGCTTTCGTAGCTGATAAAGTAACCACATGTTGCTTTCTTGAGGACCATGAGATTGCTACTCCACTTAAGAAAAACACATATCCAGATGTACTTCTCCTGTCATTTAAGTCTCCAGTGTAATCACTACCGCAAAAATCAACCAACTCTTGGCTTTTTCCTTTCTTATAAAACAACCCATAATCAATTGTACCCTTCAAATAACTGAAATATCTTTCTTACTGCTTGCTGATGAAGTTCAGTCGGAGTTTCCATAAACCTACTTATGAGACTGATAAAATACATCATGTCTGGTCTTGTAGTTGAAAGATACATCAAGCTACCAACCATTTGTCTATAATAAGTCTTGCCTATTCTTACTCCATCAACATCCTTTGTGAGTTTACTTCCTGGAATCATGGGAATCAAAACTGAATTGCATTCATCCATCTTAAATCTCTTCAAAACTCCTTGAACATATTTTTTTGACAAATAAAAATACCTTCAGCAGATTGGGTTGCTTCTATGCCAAGAAAATACTTCATTTTTCCAAAATCAGTCATTTCAAACTCGTGCATCATGGACTCCTTAAACTCTTTAAACATGTCTTCATCATTTCCCGTGAATATCAAATCATCTACATACAGGCACACGATCAAAATATTACCTGTATTTCCAATTTTGATATAAAGTGTGTGCTCATAAGGACACTTGTTAAATCTAGAATTGACAAAGTGGGTATCAATGCGACTGTACCAAGCTCGAGGAGCTTGTTTCAATCTGTATAGTGCCTTTTTCAATCTGTAAACCATATTCTTGCTTTCTTTTTTCTCATATCCTGGTGGTTGATCAATGAACGCCTGTTCTTCAAGTTTTCCATGTAGGAATGCAGATTTAAGATCGAGTTGGAAGATGGTCCATTCATTTGTGGCAGCCAATGAGATGATCATTCTAATTGTATCATGCTTTGCAACTGAAGCATATACCTCTGAATAATCAACTCCATATTCTTGAGTGTACCCCTTAGCCACTAAACGAGCCTTAAATTTCTCTACTTCTCCCTTTTCATTCAATTTTGTTTTGCAGATCCATTTTACACCAACTGGTTTTTCCTCTTTAGGCAACACAACCAACTCCCACGTGTTATTTCTTTCAATTGCTTCAATTTCTGCATCCATAGCTTTCCTCCACTTTGCACCCTTAATTGCCTCTTCAAATGTAATGGGATCGTTTTCTGAAAACAAGACATGATGAGTAGCAATATTATCATCTGATATCTCTTCCCCACTTGTGTAATCAGACATCCAAATTGGTGGTCTTCTTGTACGTTGTGTATTCACCAATGATGTTTCTGCTTCCTCACTCTCATTATCATCTTGATTTGTTTCAGCTAGATCATTTGCTACATTGTCTTCGTCATCACTTTCTTCTTTGTCATCAAAATCTAGAGTTATTCTTTCTTCTTTGTCCTTACATTCACAATTCCAACTGTTATTCTCATCAAACACCATGTCCCTAGATATATGAATTTTCTTAGTTGTAGGATTGTAGAGGTGATAAGCTTTTGATTCCTCACTTACTCCGAGCAATATGCATTTCTCTCCCTTAGGGTCAAGCTTTCTCCTTTTTGTATCAGGAGCATGCATATAGGCCACACAACCAAATATCCTGAAGTGATCCACTGTTGGTTTTAGACCAGACAAAGCTTCTTCTGGAGTTATATTCTTCACAGCCAAGGTAGGACTCCTATTAAGAATGTGCACACTCCAATTTACAGCTTCAGGTCAAAACGTCTTTGGCATCTTCTTATTTGAGAGCAAGCTTCTCACTATGTTCATAATTGTCCTGTTTTTCCGCTCTGCTACACCATTGTGGTGTGTAGGCTGTAGTATGTTGCCTCTGCATTCCACCAATCTCGCACAAGTTAACAAATTCAGCTGATGAGTATTCTCGTCCACGATCAGTTCTTAAGGCCTGAATACTTTAGTCAATTTCCTTCTCAACCCTTATCTTGAACAATTTGAACTTCTCAATAGCTTCTTACTTTTCTGCCAACAAATACACCCATGTTTTCCTACTGTAATCATCAATAAAGGTAACAAAATACCTTTTGTTGTTGTTGGAGGCTGGCTCCATAGGGCCACACAAATCTGAATGTATCAATTTAAGGACCTGATTTGCTCTCCAATTGCTCGTCTTAGGAAATGAGTCTCAATGTTGTTTGCAATGACGCATTCTTCACAAATTTGAGAGGGAACTTGTATTGCAGGAAGGCCTTTCACCATGTTCTTTATCTGAAGAGTTTTCAGGCCCTTGACTTCATTTAGTAATGGTAACATTCCATTTCCTCACATCTTCACTTCTGTAATTAATTCTTTCTCAGAGTCATAAATATGACAACTTCCCTTTCTTGCAATTGGTCAATACTAATTAAATTGCTTTTTAACTCAAGTACATAAAACACATTACCAATGTTTTCTTTCTTCTTTTTCATCAGTACCCTGAACATTCCCTTTTCCCATGACTCTGATGCTAGAGTTGTTTCCAAGCTTCACATTCTCTCTGAAGTTCTCATTTAGATTTGAAAGAAGGCATTCCTGTCATGTGATTACTGCATCTTGAGTCCAAGTACCACACTTCAGAGTTTTCCGTTTGCCTATTCTCCACATAAGCCATCAACAATACTTCTTCATCAGCTTCTGCAAAATTTGCTTTTCTTTCTGTCTTGTCTGGACACTCCCATTGAAAGTGAACCATTGCCAAGTTCAAACGAAGACTGCTGCTTCAAGTAATTAGATTTCTTTAACCTCGCTCTGATACCAGATGTTGGTACCAGACTGTGTAAAAGTGTTCATACTTTATTTGACATGAAAATGAGCTTTAAATAACCTTATATATGAATGAGAAAAATATGGACTACTGGAATAAAAAAAACTACCTAAAAAACTTACTAAAATTTATCCTAAATATTCGTCAACCAGCCTAGACTTTAGGATTTCTATTTGACTAAATAAAACAAAATAGAAAACTTCAACAACTTTGACTCCAATTTAGTGTTTTTAGAAAAAAGAGAATACAAGAGAGTACGTTCTAAAATTGTATATCAGTAAATATTTTACCTTGATTACAAATTGATTTTTATTGAAACTTTTATTGATTATAACTTAGTCAATTATTATTTTTAATTAATATAGTTTAATCTTTAATTACTTTTTAATATTTATAGGTCTCTGCTTAACTAAATAAATTAATTTCTCTAAACATTTCACCCATTCCATCCATTTAACAACTGTTTTATTCAACAAAATATCATATAATAATAAAATATTAATATATATAGGTGTGAAAGTGATCAATGCCGTATTTTTTATTGTATCCCAGATTTGCACAAATCTCTTTATTGTTAATTATAACATTTAATGATGTTTTTTAAAGTAGAGATGAAAAATTGAAACTAGGAACAAAATAGGTTGTGAGGAAGTTGAACTTCATCAAAACGTTATAATGAACTGTTCAAACGCAAATATAATTATGCATAACTTTTATAACATCAAGATATTGTTTAATTGTTTACTATACCTAAGAACATAATTTTTGTTCTTCAACAATTTTTTCATTAAAATGGTTAGTATATTATTCTTTTCTTTATTGATATCAATCTCCTCAGTTAGCTAAAATTTGGGGTTTGAACTTTCACAAAAATTATATTTTCTAATTTAATATCTTAA
>Ga0099825_1009739_pt1 | contig 10806 bp, 5 predicted proteins | sample SiratroredBW_FD_76838 | JGI IMG/M metagenome (GOLD analysis project Ga0099825, IMG submission 76838) | Root nodule microbial communities of legume samples collected from California, USA - Siratro red BW | ecosystem: Host-associated > Plants > Roots > Nodule | place: USA: California | collected...
CAGAAATCACCGTGGATTGAGGCACTACTGGGGCCTTAGAGTCCGTGGTCAGCACACCAAGACCACTGGCCGCAGGGGGAAGACTGTTGGTGTCTCTAAGAAGCGTTAAGCTGTTATGTTTTGAGATTAGATTTTGTTTAGGAGACAAATTTAAAAGAACGCTAAACATGTTTTGCATATCGACTTTGTATCAGTTATTTAATACGGTGACAATTTCAATTTTGTTTGTTATTTGTGTTATGGTTTTTTATTTGTAGAGAACCCCTTCAATATTATTGATGAAATTACATATTCACTCCCGAAGTAAAATACTTTTTTGTTTTACTTTTTCACATCCAAGTAATTAGAGATGATTTTTAACATTTTTACAGAGAATTTGATAACATGGTAATATGATGAATTTGCTTAGATATTAGTGGTTTATTCTGTTATGTTATCTGACAGCGTGAATTATATGATGACATCTCGATTGGAATCTAGTTTTATTTTGCCTAGCTTTCTGCTTAAGTTGTAAGCTTCTTAGTTTTCATTTTTTAACTGGCCTTATGTCAACTAAGATGGAATGTCTTCGTTCGTTTTTTTTTTCATCTTTTCAAAACAAGTTGATCTTACAAAACCATTTTATTGCCTCTTTAATTCTGTCAAATAAAAACATTTAACTCTTGTAAAGCTCTTCATTTTGTAAAAAAAAAAAAAAGGTGAGAACATTTATTAGTTAGGTGACATTTTCACGAGGATTTAGAATTGATTATATTTATAATATATTTAATATATATGATTATATCTTTGGGATTGTTCTGGGTATAACAGGCTCAGTTTATATTTTTAAAGTTTGCTTCATTTTTTTTCTGAAATTTTGTTGAAGTTTGATTATTTTTTTTCTGAAATTTTGTTGAAAAATTTGAGTAAAGGTATTTATGAAAATTTATAGTGTAATTGTTTGAACTAATACATGTGCTTACAAAACTTGTTATGTGTCTTGTCAATCCTTGAGAGTCATTATATCCTAACTGAAAAAGGCACGTTGAGAAAATTAGGAAATATCCAATTTTTCTGCCTCCCATAAAGTTAATTCAACCTAATGCAATCCAGAAAAAAATTTCCCGAGAACTTTGTGATGATAATTCCCTGTAATTATTTGATTTATTGAGACATGGGCTATGACAATGAAAAGGAAGCAATTTAACAAGGTTTGAGTCATATGCTTTTGGTGCGTTTTGACTCCCTGCATATGTCTTCTGCGTTGAGTCATACTTTTTTATATGCCATTTCAAAGGTTTTGGTGGGAGTAGTGAGTAATAACTGGCTAACGGTGACAAGATTCTGCAGTGGAATGCAGAATGCTTATGTTTAGACCAGTGTCAATCTCTTAAGGATATTTTCTTTCTAGTTGCATCATTTAAACGATCTTTTTTGCTATCTTAACTAATTATTTCTGAAGGGTCTCTTTACTGGACTTTAGATATTGATGGAAAAATTGCCTTGGATGGGATGATATAATCAGTTTTTATTATGGTTATTATTACTATTACTATTATCATTATTTGACATCAAGAAAGTCACTCACTCTGTTCTATATTATTTTGACAGTTGATCCGCAACCGTTATCCGTCCAAGGAGATTCTTCTCTTTGATGATGTTTTGGGTATTTATAGTTTTTCGCATGTTAGTTTGACTTGTGGTTGACTCAACATTTATTTTGTTACCACGAATTTATTTCTATCTTATGCGAACTAACTTTATATTTTACATTACATACAGCCACATTTGTCCTTCATCATCCAGAGCTTCCAATTATTTCATGTATTATTGATGGGACACTAGTCTATGATACGGCTACTCCTCCATTTGCTTCTTTCATATCTTCAGTCTGCCCAAAAATTGAGCTATAAGTATAATCCCCTGTTTCGTAGCAACGTATCAAATTTGAAAGAAAAGAAAATAAAAGAAAAGTATAAGTCCTCCATTAGCTAATTGCTTTCAAAGAAAAGAAGTCTCTTGCTTTGTGTCTTTCATCTTCTAAATTGATTTAATATAGCAACTATCTGACTTCAGTTTCTGCCAAGTGGTTCTCTATTATTTTCGTTGTGTATAATTTTGCAGAATGAATACTCTGAACAACGGGCTCTGGCATGTGGTGAAATTTTGCGTATTTTAATTCATTATAATCGCCCTATTTACAAAATAGAAAGACAATATGGTGAAACAGAAAGAAGCAGTAGTGGCAGTCATGCTACAACTAGTGAACCCATTGATGGGAAATCTGTGCATAATTCTTTGACACATCAGGAAAAGAAGCCTATAAAGCCATTGTCTCCTTGGATTACTGATATATTGTTGGCTTCACCACTAGGCATTAGAAGTGACTGTTTCCGGTGGTGAGTATTTCTTAGTAATTTATTATTAGTAAGTAACAAATAGTTTAGCTCTATCAATTTATTTGGCCAGATGTGGTTAATTGTGTATGCATGTATGCTTTAACTTTTTGCTTGCATGTCCGAAGGGTGTCATGCTTCATCAGTTTAAGGTTTGACCTCAAACTCAACCATGTCTCATGGTTCAGAATTTCAAGAACCAAATGAAAGTACTAATTGTGGTCTGATTCACTTTCAAACCATGGTTTATTAGTTTTTGAAGTTTGGTTATTGCCACTTGAAAAAAAAGAAATAATTGAATATATTTTGTGTTTGTAATACGAGCTCTAGTCCCCTAGGAAACTAACATAAAAAGAAACATATGAATAATATTAAAGACATGAGATACTTATATATTCTAATAATACCGAAGATGTTGACTACGAAGATATTTCCTGTTCCTTGGTAAATGAATATCTATCATTCTCAACATGGTAGTTAGATTATAAAATCTTGTGATAGAAGAGATTTTGGTGAATACATTTACTAACTGGAGTTCGATGACATTCTCTTAGTTGATTCTTCTTAACACTATCCTAAATGTTCCTTTCACCACATTGTCCCCTTAATTCAAAAATGTGTTAGGTTGTTTTTCTTCTTGTGAGACAACTCATTATGTTTTGATATATCTATGATACATGACAGGCTCAATATAATGTATGGGTATAATTAGGGCAAAAGATTAACTCTAAGTGTGTGTAATTATTTGTGCAACTGTGAGAGCATTGGTGTGTGTGGAGAAGTGTGTGAGCAGCCGCTTTGAAGAAAAGAGAGAGAGGTCACAGCTACTCCTTATAGCAACCTGTTTTGGTTGTTTTAAAGATCCAATAGTGAAACCTTGTCTGATCACTGCAACTTTTATTGAAGATTTCTCACTTATATTTCTTCAATCTGAACAGTGTGATTGTTTACTAGAGGTCTGTAGAAGTGTCAGGAATTTTGTGAAGAACTGTTGTCCGCAGGACGTTCCTGTTACCATCAGTCTTGGTTGGTTCAGAAATCCAACAGTGAAATCTTCTCCTATTGCTCTGAAATTTTTACTGGAGTTTTACTACTCACAGTTCGTTGTTTTGGCGGTCGAATTTGAGATCGGAGCTGTATTTTGTTTCTAGAAAATTTGTGAACATTGTTTATTTTTCTAGTGACGAGATTCTTGAACTCTTCCTTATTAATTTAAATTTGTTGATATTTTGGGTCATTGTTAGTGACTATTTGAGGATTAGAAAGAGTTGTATTGATATGCTCTATGATTAATTTTGTGAGACTCATTGTACCTTTGTTTTGGTATTAGTGGAGTATTTACCGTCTCGTAGATTTTTTATCTCTATTGAGAGGTTTTTCCCAGGTTAATTATTGGTGTTGATTTATTCTTCTGTTTTCGACCGTATATTGGTTTTATTTGAATTAATTGATTGCATACAAGATATTTTTATATTGTTTTTATAAAAGTAAATCTTATTACTTTCGCTGCGTGACTCCATCAAAATGATATATAAATAATTAATTAAACTAGTTAATATTTTAATTGAGTTTATTATTAAAATTAACTAGTTTAGTTCAACTTTTTAAAACTATTTTTTTATAATTTTATATATAATATTGTTTAAAAGATAAATAGTTTTTATTTGTACTTAAGCATTTTGATGTTAAGAATGAAAATGCCTACACTTCGAGCATGGATATATAATAGGCTTCTTCCAGGTTGAGGGACAAAAAATGAATTTTTAAGTGGCCTTTAAGAGTTACATAAGTTTTCCTTGAAAATTTGGACAAAATTTCATTTAACAACTTAACGTTCACTAGAATATAATTAAAACACAATCTTGCACTATGCAAAATTCAACCGAAAACCAGTGCAAAATCCTGTTGTACCTCTACAATCACAAACTCTATTCAATTGTTCGTCAAGGTTCAATACAAACAATGAAATTGGAAAAATACATACCTCTACAATCACAAACTCTATTCAATTGTTCGTCAAGGTTCAATACAAACAATGAAATTGGAAAAATACATACCTTACTGCAACTTAGAGTGAAACAAAGTTGTACAAAACTTTGCAAAAGACTTCCTTGATTCAGAAAACTGATATATCACAGTGCAATAAGATCACATGCTAGAGAAATTGCTTTAAGAACTCTTTTCTTAAAATCTTTGATCAAAGCTTTCTTCAACTTTGAACAAGCTACATGTATTTCGAAAATTGTTCTTTATGTAAACATTATTATCTAAAAAAAATCACAATATTATTATTTTCTAAGTTTTCAAAACAGTTATTTATAATAATTATGTTTTAATAAAAACAGTAAACTAAATTAATTTCTTTTACTAAAAATATTTTCACTTAATTAAATTTGAAAAACAATTCGTTAAAAACGTTAATATAACAGTTTTACTTGTAAATTTATATCAACCAAATTCAGTTTATTTATGAAATATCTTAGAACATTTTTCATTAATTAATTCTAATAAATACAAGTGAATCATCACTAATTATATTCATCAAGAATCTTGAAGATTTTTCTTCTCTCCTCTTGAGTTCGTCAAATAACTTCAACACTATATTGTCAGCATAATATAATCATTTTTTTTATTTGTTATAGTTAGTTTAGTCAAAATTTTCATGGCCACCTCAAAATAATGATATGGTGCGACACAAGTTTGAAAGAAGGGATCCTGCCAAAATAATGTCTCAATTAATGTAAGAAGCCCGGAAGGAAATTTGGACGGGAGAGGATGTGCACAACTAAAATTGGGCCTCAAGCTTCAAAAATAAGTCTGAAATAAATAAAAGAAACTGTAAAGCTATGATGATGCATCTCTTCACACTGGTGCATCAGTTCTTCAGCCCTTGCAAAGGGAATAGTAATATTATTTCACTGTTATATTTATAATTTAGGTTCCAAAATTAATGATATTAAAACTTCTTCTTATTAATTATAGAAGGAAGAAAAAAAGGAACAAATTCTTCCTTGACTCAGTTTTATTTTATTTATTTATTTTTAACATCAAAAAATGATATAAATAAGAATATTTTAGAAATGTTCCAACATATCGCAAAGAAATGATTAAACTTGGGTTGGTCTTCATGCAAAATTTGTCTTTGTAAGTTTTCAATTGTTTACTTGGCTTTTATTTAGTTTTTCATTCTTTTCTTTTATTAATAACTTATCACAGATTAGTTAAGATGACAAAACACACAATCTTTTGCTGACTTAATAAATTCTTTTGGTAGCTGATAAAAAAATGGAGGATTCGTCTATGATTTCTGTTCGATTTCTTTTTAAATGATAGATTAATGCTTCTTAAAATAATTAGATCTTTTTGGTAACATGAATATCAGAAGTGTTAAACAGGAGTCCAGCTCTAAAATAGCATGCAAAATGTATATTGCCAAAGTAGCCAGGTAAACGAGACAAAATATAAGAAGCTTCGTGCATCGGGATGGAAACCTATTTGAGCCTTGTTATGAGTTATCCTCAAGATTGGTTCAATAATAAAATAAAAATATTGTGACAGCTTAACAGGTTTTTAATGAATAACTTAACGTGACTTAGTAGGTTTCTTTATTTCACATAAAAAGAAAAATAAGAAGAACAAATTGATCGTATTGTTTTTGTCATTTAGAGTTCATGTTTGTATTGAATGGCTATTTGAGTATTCATTTGTGTTATGTTTTTGATAAAATTTCATCTTCTTGCTCCTCTCACCATTCACATCAATATGATATTTTCATGATCCTATTTATCTCACTACTTGAATATCCTCTATCTATTTGTTGAGTGTTTTCACTATTTGTCTGTGAGTAGAACTGAAATTATTTTCCATAAGTGCTTCTCTGTATTCTTTGATATTTTATAGTAGAATTCTTTTCTAGAATAGGTCTCGTGGTTTTTGTCCTTCTCACTGGGGTTTTCCACATTAAAAAATGGTGTGCTCTGCTCTCTCGTATATTTATTTTTTATACTCTCTAGAATCAAATTGTTGTATATTACGTTTCTCTTAGCTCTTTCAAGTGAGAAAGGTGTTAAATTTTTCATGCATATGTTTTGATAATTTTTTCGCTATGTAACCTTGTCTTTCCCATCAAGTGGTATCAGAGCTAATTTATTTATTTTTCTAGGAAGTTTACTTGACTGAATGATGGAACCTAATTACGATAAAATGATTAGTTTGAACGGGACTAATTATTATAAATGGAGAGGAAAAATGAAGGATTTGTTGTTGGTTAAGAGATTACATTTTTCTGTGTTTACTACTCAGAAACTTGAAAACAAGTCTGGACTTTTAAGCATGTTGTGGCTATATTTGTCAATGGGTAGATGATAATGTTTTGAATATTGTTAATGATACACATGGAAGACTTTGGAGGAAGAACAAATTATTTTTATTGAAGAAGACTATGAATTTGAGATAAAAAAGGTACGTTTGATCATTTAAGTGAATTTAAAAGTAAGTTGGTTTGATTAATTATCTTTCATGGGTATTAAATTTGAAGATGAAATTTTAAAACTTTTGGTTGCTTAATATTATTCCTAATTCATAGGAGAATTTAAACTTTTTTTTTGTTTTTTTTAACAGTAAATAATAAAAACGATTCATGTAATTAATGAAAACACTTAAAAAGGATTTTAGCTCTCTTTATAGAGAGTCTAATATTTGTGATAGATTGACTTCACCAATAAGCGATTTGATATGCAGGGGAACATTGGTAGAAAACCTAAACGTGGAAACAAATTGGCTTAACTATTTTTTGGAGATCTACATCAATATTTGTTACTGAAATACTTTAAACATGACTACTAATTGCTTCTAGCCATTGATGATAAAAACAACTGATATCAAACTTTAAGTTTCATTGACAGTATGATATATTTGATTTTGCTATTTGAATTTTAACTGGATGTGATTATTGTTTGGATATAATTAAGCTTTTGTAATTTTAGATGATGCTATTTGAGAATTAGTGTACAAAGACTAAATCATATACGTAGAAATCATTGTGTTATTAATTAATTAATAGGCAGGATGAATGCATGGTTATTTAATAAGTTACTAAACAATTTTTTTTCTATATTATATGTAAAATTTAATTTAAAAGTAGCACGAGTAGGATTATTTGGTGAATAAAACTTTAGAGTTATTTTATTTAAAGTATCTTTAAATTATTTATATTTTCATGAATAATTTTCTTAATTTATTAATTATATAATCAATAAATAAAATACTTGATTAAGACATTTTTTTTCCATTTATCTACTACTAATTTCATAATTTGTTCTATTTTAAAGTATAAATCGTGTTTTATTTTGAAATCGTATTTCAACATTTTTATAATTTTTTTAAAAATTTATTTATTTATAAAATTTTAAAAATATTGCATCAGTTTCGCAAAAAATCCCTCAAATATCAAACTACTGTTCTCTTCGTGTCTAACTTTATTTTGCCTAGTTATAAGCACAGTATATATGTAGACTTTGAAAGTCTGCAAGGTTTTTATACATATTTTACGTGGACATAGATGGGCACATGGGCACACTCCTGGGTCTATCTCTGTCACTGTCACTCACAGACAAATCTCATCTTCATTCCTCTCCACCTGTTTCTGTTTCGTATCTATTGCTCTCTGCATGCATATCAATATAATTTTATTCGTTTTCTATCCGCGAAAGCGTGATGGAATTAGTTAATTTATTTTCTCATTCCAAAAAATGAATGTTAGTCGAAAAAAAAAAAGATCTTAATGTCAAAGATAATATTATAACACGCGATAAGCTTTTCTGATGATTATTAACACTTCAACCAAAGAAGAACCCTAAAAGATATAAACCCTAGTTTGCTGATTTTGCTATGTTCTTATATGATGATAGTGTAAGTAAAAGGTTTATTATTAGTTACCAGACTCTCCTTGGAGAATGGAAGGTTTTGATTGTCAAGAAATTGAAGAGAGGTGGAATGTTGGGACCATCCCCACAGGGAATGCAACTTTTGGGCATGCATTAATTATGGTTAATATATTCAAAGGATAATAACAATATGGGGCCTATGGGGCCATTACACGTTAATCAACCAGCCCGTGGCAGAACACTATTTTCTTCAGAAACAATAAGGTTGTTGCAATTAAGAGTTGTACTTTTTTTCCACAAAGATTCACCTCATTTTGTGAATTTGGTTTCTCTTTTCTTTTATATATAATTGTGTAGTAAATCTTACAAATTAATTCTACATATCATGTTTAACAAAAGAAACTGTGTCATTGGACAACGACCTGCTGCAACTTTTTGATCAAGTTGTGGTTCTTAATTGCCTTTTAAAAGGTAATAATCAATCTTGATTGTTATTAGATTCTTGGTCAATTTTGCAGTGGCCAATACCCAGTTAGCATTACCTTTTATGCTGATTGATCTAATTCATAAATCTTCTGTTAATTCTTATATATTTTTGTTATTCATAAATCTCCTATGATCTACCTTTTCAAACATTTATCTGTAAATATAGCCAAAAACACTTGAAGAAGTATGATTCTAAACAAAGTGTTGATTGGATCTAACCAGGTGAGGTAAAATCAGTTCAAGTAGTTTTGTCAAAACCATGGCGACAAGTACTACCCATTAAACAATGTTACTGAAATGATAGCAAAAAAGGAAGAAATCAATTTGTCTAAAAGACTCCGTTTCCATCTCCCTTTTCGATATGTGACTTGTTTAATAAATATTTGCACCTACCACGATGAAACACAGTAAGACAAAAAAAAATATATTACGCAAAATAAATAATTTTAATTTGACTTGTAATGATATTAATACAAAATTACTACTAGGACTCTGCAATATTACAAAGATGAATCATGATCATAATGCTGAACTAGAGTAAATAGTATAGAAAAAGAGATAACATATTTTGCTTTGGGTGATGTCTGTATATTATTCTGAGACCAATAATGTAGAATGGCCTTTTGAAATTGCAAAGGGGAAAAAAAATAAGAAAGCGCATGTCTGAGTATTTCAGACCGAAGGTAGTTTTGGTGGGACCAATCCGTAGATCAGAGCTCCTCTTTATCAACGGTATGCTTCTCATACCTCACTTTGCATGCTATTACAATATTTATGTAACTGTTTTCGTGTGGTCCTCGTTCATCTCTATTATGCCAGAGTATTTTGGCTATCAAACTGAAAGGAGAAAACAAATTTAATAAATAACTATTAAATTAAACTTTCGATTTGGTACCCCCATTATCTCAAATTAGCCAACCTCTATAAGTGATAATATAACTATGCATAACTTGTTGCTACTTTACTCAAACGAATAAAGTTTTTTTTTTCATGGATAAATGAACTAATTGTTATTTTTTAATAAATTTTTAACTTCTATTGGTCTGTATAAGAACTTTTTTCTACAAAATATACTGTTTCTTCATACAGAGACACAATTAAAAGAGACCCTAAAAGGCAGGACAAAGAAACTGTTTCACTTGTCGCACTCGAACTTTTAATAAGCAACCCTCAAATCTCTGCTCTCCCTGTCACCCTCAAAATGTTCACGTAGTCTAAAAGTTTCACTAATTTGCAGCATTCATACCCATTCTATTCATTTTTTATTCGAGTTTTTAAATGGAAAAATATTCTTTCACATCATCCTTCTTATCTACCTCAAGTTGATAACTGCTATTCATAATAAATAATTTATGAAGATTTAATTTGAATGTCAGAGAAAAGTAAAAGTGTGAAAATATCATAACTCTTCTTAAATAATATAGAATGTTGGTTGTTCGAAGGCCTTTTTGAGTCTTACCCTCACCATCTATACCCCTCATATAGAGGAAAGATGGATTTGGAAGTTCAAGTGCAACTCTGAGCTCTATTTACTTCTTTCTTTCCCTTTTCACTCCAACATTTCAATATTATTTTTTATTTTAATATTGCTTCTCATGTTTTCCTCTTTTTCACGCAGTATAATACATAGTGTTGTATGTATGCATATATATATATAGTATTAAGAAATCAGAAGATATATTAAGGGGAGATTGCCCTGGTTTTGTTGACTTTGTTTTATATGATTGTTAAATTCTGCACTATATTCTGTTACGTTTATTCCTGCTCCAAGTAGTAAAGATAAAATTTTAAGTACCCGTAATTGGGATTAAAACTGATCTAGTTTGGAACGTTGGTCAGCCGGTAAGGGTGTTCGCGGTAGTAAATCCTAGGGTTTAGGCAGTTAATCCGTTGGTAAACCTGGTGGTCCCGATCTAAAACCTAGCATCAGTCGAAATCATGTCTCGGTTACTTAAAATATTATCGAAAGGAAAGGAAAAGGTAGAAGACCAAGGAGAATCTAGTGAAGAAGCTAATAATCATATAATACACCATGAGCTGAGAATCCCTGAAATAGAATC
>Ga0099825_1009742_pt1 | contig 10804 bp, 5 predicted proteins | sample SiratroredBW_FD_76838 | JGI IMG/M metagenome (GOLD analysis project Ga0099825, IMG submission 76838) | Root nodule microbial communities of legume samples collected from California, USA - Siratro red BW | ecosystem: Host-associated > Plants > Roots > Nodule | place: USA: California | collected...
AAATATATATATATATATATATATATTAAATTATTATATATATATATATATATATATATATATATATATATATATATATATATATATATATATATATATATATATATATAAACCTACATGTCCTTTAAACATATAGATACAAATCATTGTTAAGTTTTGCAATTTTATAAATTGTTTTTTCTTTTCATTTTCTTTCAATTTTGTCTTTTTCATGTCCCTATTTCATGTCCCTATGTCATTAGTGTTCTTCATCCTTCTTCCATAGAGAACCAATTACTGAGAATCAATTCAAGAAATCAATATTAAACAATTCAAATTAAGTTTTAGAGTATTATAATAACAGAAATAATTTGGTTCTTAGATTTGTGAGATGACATCTCATTCTCTATTAATTTATTTTCACTCTTTGATTGCTTTTAATTATATTTCAATTACTGTTGCATTTTAATTTTGTTTTTAATTTGTTTCAATCTCTACAACCTCCAAATTAATTTATATAGGGAAAGTATTAAAGATTGAATACAATTTATATGTAACATTGTGAATCGGCCTATGTTGTGCTCAATTTTGAAAAAAAAAATATTAAAACTCAAAATCTTTAAATTTAAAAACGAATATTTCTTATCAAATAATTTTTAGTCAAACATGAGAACTAATATTCTTTTAAGAGTTAACAAACATGAAATAAGTAGCTATTACCTTTTAGATGGAGTTTTCTACATTTCAAAAGGTTAGAAATCAAACCTTAATCACTTTACTTAAGCAAAGTGAGTTTCTTGTCACTTGCACTAACCTAAATTGCTTCTTATAAAACAATTTTAACTCTCAAATAACACTTTGTCTATATAGTATTTCAGTTTTAATATATTTGAAATGATAGAAAATCTTTATAGGAGAGAGGTTGAATATAACACTTAAAACTTTTTGGAAAATGACTTTAGAAAATATATATGAGTAGACGATTTATAGAGACTGTCTACTAGTTCAAAATATTTTTTGATAAAAGCTATACAAGGATATGTAAGAAGACAGTAAAAATGTGTAATAAAAAGTTTGGTGAGAACTTGTTTCTATAATGCGTCATTCGAATTAAATTACATTTAGTTTTCTTTTAAGAAAACCTTAAAAGATTTCACTATAATTGAAGATTACATAAGTGTTTTCCTTGTCACTTTTAGCTCGTATGAATATATAAAGTTACTCATTCTTATCTCTTTTATCTTCATTTGAGATAAAGAAAAAAAAAAATCTTTGACATTAAGTCACTTTTGACTTTTACAAGTATTGTTAGGATTCTAAGTTTGAGTTTGAATCTCACATGAGTAAGAATGAAAAAGTTGAACAATCTATAGAAAAAAAAACTAACAAACCTATTATCTTAAAGTTTTGGGTAGAAGGTGATGTCTTGGTCTCTTATATGATTTGTTTAAGGCTCATTAGTGTTGAATATCCTTAATGTTTCCCCTTTCAATAACCTCACATGAGTATTGTTCAAACTGTAACTTCTACATATAAAAAAATAAATATTTGAAATAAAAGGATTAACTCTCCCAAACATCACCAAATCTGATGTGAGTATTGTTCAATTTTCTTTCTAATGATGTACTTCTAATAGTGTAACCATTTTTACATATATATTTTTACAAAGTGTATTACTGTATATATTTTTATCTAACATGTGAGTCATTTTTTCTATTATCAAAAAGTTTAATAAATTTAATTTGTATAATTTTCTTTCTAATGATGTCTTTCTAGTAGTGAGATAATCATTTTTATATATTTAATTACAAGGTGTATTAATGTTCATTATTCTTTTGAGGTATGAGAATCAATTTTACTATTATCAAAAAGTCTAATGAATTTAAAAGAATTTAATTTATATTGCTCTTCATTTTACACAAGCTTGTGTCACAAAGTGTTTCATAGAATCATGTATATCAAGTTAGATGATCTTATAAATAATTCAATGATATATTTTTAAATTCAATGATATTTTTTAATAAATTATCATTTATCTTGATCATATTCTAAATGATATGGTTAGTCCATCAAAATTTATAGATTAAAATTTGTTTCATAAAAAATAATCTATTTAAAATTAACTGTCTCATATAGAATATTATTTAATTGATGAAATAAAAAATATTTAAATTATTTTAATAAACATAATTTTATTTTAATTGTATAAAAATACATAATAAGTATTAACACATATAAATTTAATTTTTTTATTTTAAAATTCTATAATTAATAAAAATTAATTACAATTTATTAGTATTTATTCTATAATATTGTTCAAATAAATTTAAATAACAATTACATAACATCAAATATTTTAAAACCTCTATTGTTGAATAATATTTTTAGAAAACAAAAATAATTTTTTAAAAAAAAAATTGTTAATAATTTAAAGCTTTATTCATTAAGAGCCTTTTCCTAATATTATATTTCATGGAAAAGACAAGATGAAAAAAATTGTATAATAACACTTTACCAGCGAAAACACACTTTTATTACATAAAAATATATAATTTTACAACTTTAATAATTTTATTATGTTTATAGTGTTATTATTTTATGAATAATTAATTAAAAAATATAATTTAAAAAATATATATTTTTATAAAAATAATATTAAAAAAGTATATAAGCGTTATTTAAAAATTTATTTATTTATTTTAAAGTAAAGAAAATTTATTCAATTATTTATTTTTTTAAATAAATTATTTTTTATTTATTACAAAATAAAACTATTTATTTAAAAAATAATGTCGAGGAAAAATTATCAAATAATATATCCTCTTAATGTAACTAACATCACATTAATAAGTACATTTTGTTTCTAAAGATAATAAAGTAGACACTTTTAATTAATTACTTAATTAATAATAATTATAAATAATAATAATTATAAATAATAATAATAATAATAATAATAGGTAAATGACATTTATCTTCATTGTATAATTTGAATCATACTTGTTATTTTAAGAAATATTTTTAGTATTAAAATAAATGTTCACATCTTTTATAATTTTAATAAATTGACATTTATTTTCTCACAATCTTTTAAACAAATATTTATATTTTTTATATTTTATAAATGATAGGTAACTCCCATATATTTTAGTAAAGTATCATTCATATTACTTCTTTTATTTAAAAACATTATATTGATTGGAATTTAAATAAAAATAAAAAATGAAATCTTTAAAATATAAAAATAAAATGTTAATAAATTTTTTGAATAACTTAATTAACTATTTTAAAATTATCATAAAGATTATAGTGTGATTAAACGATAAATTACTTAAAAAGATATATTCATTTTTAAGAAAATATTATTTTAGTATAAAAATAAATAAATAAATACTATAAAATATATGACTAAATTTATTGTAGTGTATTACATTTGTTCTCACTTTTTTTTCTTATATATTATGAATTATGACATTAGAGTTTAAATTTAATTTTTATAAATTTAAGTGTATATTTTTTCTTATCAATACTGTTTTGTATATTTCATTATTATATTTTAAAATTTAAAATAATAATATTTTTTTTAACATCAAGTTAGATCTTGACTAAATCTTTGAATTTTGAATATAATTAATGTCATTTAAGAAAATATTAGGAAAGATAAAATGGATATTCCTATAATAAATTTATTAAATTTTTGTTTAAGATGTTTTAGTTTTATATTATAAAACTTTAATTCTCCTAAATTATTTAACATTAATTTGTTTAAGCAAAGAAGGAATCAAAATATAATAACAATAAACATAATTTATTAAAATAATAAAAAAAGTGATCTCATACCTTTTGGGGATTCAGTCATGAGACCCTTATTTTCCACTAAACTTCATATAAGAACACATTATAAAAGATAAAAGAAATATAATTAATTAATTCAAATTTTTTATTTAAAACAATTTTTTTATTTATATTTTAAAAATATATTATTTATTAAATAAAATAAAAGAGTGTGTTATAAGATAAAATGTGTCCTTTATAATAAATTTGAAAAAAAGATGTCTGTTTAAAATAAAAAAAACACAGTTCTAAATTTTTTACATATGGAAAAAAGTAAAAAAAAAAAAGGAAAATGAGCAAAGCATTCAATTCGCCACATCACTTGGATCTGCTTTTTCCCATTTTTTTTTTTTTTTCATCATTTTTCTGTACACAGGGCTATTGATTCTGTCTCGGCACGCGTAAAATCCGCCCTTGGCTTTTGTTTACTCTTCATTGCACATTTTTCATTGATCCTTCTTTCACAGTTTTCGAATTTTCAGAATTTTCACTTTCAGGTACATACATGACACAACAATACTTTCAACTCTGAACCAATGCTGTTCAATGTCTTGCTCATTCTGTAGCACTACCACTTTTCGTGCTTCTGTCTTTCATTTCCCTTGTAAGAAAACCCTCATTTTCTTATACTATGAAAAAGAATTACATGTTCACTCTTGCATTTTCATTTTCTAATTACTATTAGAATTTTATGTGCTTTATTTTATTGTAATTTTTTATTATTAGACTTTTAGATATGTGACTGTGTTTAGACACATTTTTGTCTTTGTTTTGTCTATTCTTATTGGATGAGTCACGTGTAAGACTTATTTTATATTCTTTTGAGCTTGATTTGCTTATCGTAAAGTGCCTGCCATTTGTTTCTTCTTATGCAATGAGATTGTGATTCACGGAGTGTTCATTTCACCAATGTGTAGTGATTGCTTGAGCTTTTAAATTTTAAGCAAGTTGAGTGGAATGGATGATGACATGAGTCATTCAGGTAAGGCAAGTTTGTTTTGAAATTATGCTTACGCAAACTCTAAAGCTTTGTGAGGTTATCTCTTTCAGCTTCGTCTTTCTTGGAGAATTTATCATTTGCAAAATCTTCTTTGATTGAAAGCAGTGGAGAAAGTGGGAAATGGGAAGCACCATATGTTGATTTCATCTCAAATGCAAAAAAAGATGTCTCTTTTTGTGATTTACCCCCAGAGAAATAAAAAATGTTTTAATCTACTGTGGTGATTGTGGTTTCCTAGCCATTTTTCATATAGTGAGAAATTACAAACAATGCGGCTTGTGCAAAAAATGCACAGTTTCTTAAAACTTTCAATAAATGAATCTGTTGATAGTTTGAAATAACTAACTAGTCAAGAAATGCTAGCTGATTATGTAACTATCTGTAAGGAATGCCTGCTGAAACAAAATTATGTAGATGTTGTTTTTTCGGTGTTATCTATGAAAGATATGCTACTAGTTGGGTGACTTTCATTAGTTTTTGTATTTGTGATTTTCAGGTACAATGGGCAGACACTAAACTATGAAGAATACATTTCTCAGTTTAAATCAGATGAACACACCTACCTTGATTTTCATAATAGGAATTTGTATAGGCTTTGTGGTTGGGATAAGTTTGACAGTATCCATAGTATTCTGCCTCATGAGGGGGAGGAAGCGTGCAAAGCTTGATAAGAGCATTTCTCACATAGCAGTGACCGTTCCTGTTAATGTCAAAAGGTCTGGTTCTAATTCAACATTATCAGAGGGCGAGGAGTCACCCAGGACATCTGAGTGGAGTAACACGCCTTTGTGGTTGGAAACTCTTAGGAGAAGCAGTGCGATGTCAGCATGTGGAATTCCCAAGTATTCTTACAAGTACGATGATCTTTATTGCACTGTTGTTTCTTACTTTGTTGCCTGATAGTTACTGTAAATTAGTGTGCAGCTACTATAATCTCTTAGCTTTTTAAACCCTACTAATAATTAATTATCTTGAGAAGAGATGCTTGTGCAAAACTAATATTTCTTCTGGATATATGTTATTCTGCTAGCACTTCTGGAGGCAAAAAAGTTCAACAATTGTGTGTGATAACCCAAAATGTGGTAATATCTGGGAACCCAAAGTGATGGGGAAAATAAAAAATGTCGAATTAAATGTGTTAGGTAACTAAGTGTGAGTCTAGTCTTGCATTGAATAAAGATTAGAAAACATATTAAAAAAGACTTACAAACCTAACATCTTAAGATTTAGGTTGAATGTGAAGTCAATTCTTTGTGTGGTCGGACTTTTGTCTTATTCTTTTTTTATATCTTGGAGTCTCAAAAACCCTGAGACATCGTGGCAGGAAGAGTTGGGGGATCTTTTTCCAAACCATGACCATAGTAAAATTGTCTAGATATTATAAACAGCATGAATGCAATGAAATTTCTCCAGCAGAGAAGAGAGAAAATATAACCTGAAATAAAAGAAGATTAAAATATGAAACATACTGCTAAGAAAATATATAATTCAGCTTGGAATTGTGAAAGAAAAACACAGTGGGGGGCGGGGAGGGGTGTTTGAAACCAACTTTAGAATTTTTTTTCTCTCTTGCATTGAATATATTGGTCTTGTATAATATATTTCTTAGTAGCTAAGTAACTGAAGTTGGGAATCATCTCTCTATTTTCCTTTTAGTTGTTGCCTTTTGTGCTGCGTATTACCTCATGTTTTAAATCTTTTTTTTGTGACCTTGTGACACCTTTTCCAGAGATATACAAAGGGCTACTACTAATTTCACCACCATCATTGGCAACGGAGCCTTTGGTCCTGTTTATAAAGCGCAGATGGCTACAGGTGAGACAGTTGCAGTTAAAGTCTTAGGTACTGATTCAAGACAAGGAGAGCAGGAATTTTTAACTGAGGTAAATGATGTGCTTAGGTTTCTATTGATGTGTCTATAAATTGCTTTTTGCTTTTGTATTGAATGTGGAATTTTGTATAGAATTAGGCTCCCAATAGTATATAGCCTCCCAGTAGGATTCTCTGCATTGTGAATTCTAATGATTCTTTACCTTGAAAAATATATTCGAAAATAGAAAACTGTATCTTACGTTACATTAAAAGTTAATTTGGGTAAAAAAGTCTTACATTATTAATCTTTCACTCATAATCCATATATATACTGCAGAATACCACTTTAACAGACTAATTGATCCCTTGTATTTTCTAGAAAGTTTACTTCAATATGTGAGGAAGAACAACGAGTCTGTGCATACTACAATTTCTTAAATTTTTACAGTATTGATGTTTATTTAATTTTCATTTAAAACTTCTCTGGATGAATTTGAAAGGTCTTTCTTAGTATGTAATTATACTTTTATCTTCATTTTTTTCCCTTTCAAATCTTCTGAAGTTTTAGCTGGTAAAAAATTCCGGATCACTAAGGCCGGCACCTGAGTTGTGTCAATGTAAGTACAAGGCTGCAATTTTTCACATACATTAATGCCATCCTATGTCCCCTATGTCTTGTACTAGTTCTTCTACTTTACTTTCTTGTGGCAATAACAGTTACAGCTAACTGTTATTCGGTTACTTTACTGCTAACTACCTTTAATTTAAAATAAGCTACTATCAAACTGTTCTTTACTGTTATCTTTCCTCTTGCAGAGATTTTACAATTTGACTGATGATTTTGGATGATAAGACTAAGACAGCTTAATACTCTTTCCTTTCATGTTAGCAGGTTTTATTACTTGGAAGATTACATCACAGAAACCTTGTGGATTTGGTGGGATATGTGGCAGAAAGAGGAAAACATATGCTTCTCTACACTTACATGAGCAATGGCAGTCTTGCTTCCCATTTGTATGGTTAGAAAGAGATCCATTTTTTCTTGTAACTTTTACTAGTAGGCGAATTTTTTTGTACAATGCCGAATGGAGTAGATGTTCTCAGTGTCTTGCAACTTCATTATTTGCTCCTAAAAAAATAGTTTGACCAGAATATTTTGTCTAAATTCAGGGAAGCATCTGTATTGGCTTTATCCTGTCTCAATGATATATCAATAAACTTCTAACTCAATAATTTGAACATCTGAGTTGTTTTGACTTTTGTCTTTTGAAAAATAGAACATTTGATTATCCTCTGACTGAACTTTTATATTTACTTTCTTGGTTGTCGTCCAGTCCGTGGTTATATCATGTCACGCTTTACTGTTCAAGATACAGTTCTTTTATTTCCTTATTATAGCTTTAAACCACAGGTATTTTGCTGACAAAATTATCACCACATATATGAGGAGATCAATGTAATCTGGTTATATATTGCTGCTTTCCAACTTTGACACCGACTGCTTATCATATTTGCAAAAGATAATTCTAGGAAAAAAAATTCGTATTTTCTTCCAGAGCTTAGAAGAATTTTTACTTGTACTCTTTTTTGTTCTCTGTTACTAACCCTTGTGTGTTGCAGATTTTGGAAAAGATCATGAGCCACTGAATTGGGATTTGAGGCTTGGCATAGCACTAGATGTTGCAAGGGGACTGGAGTATCTACATTGTGGGGTATATATAGTACTCAAATTATACTAATTATATTGGTAAACTTACACATGGAGAACATGGAATAGAATAAGTTTCCTGGTTTCTTATTATTCAGAAACGAACTTGTTGCAGGCTTATCCACCTGTTGTGCACCGTGACATCAAATCTTGCAACATACTGTTGGATCAGTCTATGAAGGCCAAGGTGACCTTTGCACTTTTAGTTCCCACAGATTAAGAGGGATATTGGTGATATTTTAAAACATTCTTGGGGGCATTATTAGTTTGGGGGCCATTTTTTCTTGTTATTTGTTGTTCCACTTATGCATTGCATTTGCATCTAATAATTTTTCTTTTCTATATATAGATTCATCAAAATGATGCTGCCATAAGCTTTCCTGAAAATGATACCTTATTTTTTTAAAGATTCTGCTGCAATTTTTCTTTTTCATCACATCCCTTCACTTGCTTCTATCTTTATTGAAGCTCAAAACCTTTTCTTTTTTATATATGTTTAGGTCACTGACTTTGGGCTTTCCAGACCAGAGATGATCAAACCTCGCACATCAAATATCCGTGGAACTTTCGGATATCTTGATCCTGAGTATTTGTCTACAAGAACCTTCACGAAGAAAAGTGATGTTTATAGCTTTGGTGTGCTACTGTTTGAGCTCATCACTGGCAGGAATCCGCAGCTTGGGCTCATGGAATACGTGAAACTAGTAAGAACAGTATCTGTTTGTGGACTTATATTTGTGTGCTGGTGCTATGCTGCATGCATGTATCTTGATGCATTTGAAAATATACAAGTATTGACACGGAATTTCTTTATGGTTATGATTAGGCAGCCATGGAAGGTGAGGGTAAGGTTGGATGGGAAGAAATTGTGGACGAGAAATTAAATGGAAAATATGATGTGCATGATCTTAACGACTTGGCTTCACTTGCACTCATGTGTGTTAATGAAGTCTCCGAAAGCAGACCACCGATGAGCGAAATTGTTCAAGCATTATCTCAGCTTTGTAAGAGGCACAGTAAAAATCTTGGCCGAACATCATCTGCTGCTGCATTAAAGGATGTGTGCATTGAAGTGGACCATATTGAAACTAAGGACTTTACATCAACTGCGACAACAGATATATTGGGCAGATTGCATAGCAGATGATCTTTGTGAGTCAGCTAGTGCTTTTGGATGTGTAAATACCTGCTTTCCAATTTTGTTTACTCAACCAACAGTATGATCCTTTTAACATACTGGAATTATGTAGATAATTGCGTAACTAATGAATCTTTGGTGAATCTGATAGTGCCTTTGAAGTTTGGATGGTAACTATCTGCTTTCTATTTTGTTGACTTAGTTAGCTATCGGCATATTTTCATATTTTACCACTAGATTTTTCCACTTATTGCCTCAATTTTATCATATAAATTTCGAAATTATACATCTTTTACATTTTCGTCAATTGGATGTCAAGTGACTGACCACGTGATGATATGCCCAATGTGAGTTCACATCCTCTCCATAATAGAATATGCATTATATTTTAAATTACACATTTTATAACTGAACTTTTGTACTTTCATAAATTTTTTCAATTTTATGAATTTCACCAGAGCATTCTAAATTTTGTCATTGAGCTTTTAATTTTGTAAATTTTACTCTACACCTATCAGAATTATTGTCTATTAATATACATATAAGTAGTATGTACATATACTTTAATCAAACATCAGGACTAAGTCCCCAAACGAATACAAACAGCATTGAACTCCTATCGTACACGTAGTAATTCATCATGAAGCCTATCCGGTTCTAATTCCACCTGTAATAAAATTGGCTTCGGTACAAGATATGATCGTGACAGCTTACATACACAAAATATATAAGGGTGAATTAATTTAAACAAAATATAACATTATATGAATATTATTATTATTATATATTCTCATCCTTACTTGCATCATATGTCATCATTATTCATATGTTATCATCCTTTATCATATCCTTCATATTTTATCATCATATATTATATTATTCATATTTTATTATCACAATAAACTCATATTTAACCATACATTATGTTATAATTAAAAATAAAGTGTCTTCCACAGTACTCTAAATCATGACAAATAAGAATTGCTAGAGATCAACACTTGACATATTTTGACTCACTAGACCTTAGTTGGCTTATGTCCTCAATGTTAACGGTGACAAAACATTTGCCATTAACCATGGACACTTATTATATCAAGTTACATATAAGTCTATCTTAACTTTTTACCACTTGAAGTTTTATCGACGTGATTAGATGACATGAAGTCAAATTATAACATAAGTTTTGTGCTTATCACTATTGTCTAAGGCCTAATACCACTTTTGTGCTTATCACTCTAAGTATTCCTATATCATATACGAAGGTCATACAACCACTCAATTTGGATCACTTATCTAAGGCTAAACCTTATAGATATATATACACACACACACA
>Ga0099825_1009752_pt1 | contig 10793 bp, 10 predicted proteins | sample SiratroredBW_FD_76838 | JGI IMG/M metagenome (GOLD analysis project Ga0099825, IMG submission 76838) | Root nodule microbial communities of legume samples collected from California, USA - Siratro red BW | ecosystem: Host-associated > Plants > Roots > Nodule | place: USA: California | collected...
TATATATATATATATATGTACGTATATTAGTTTATGCTATTGACGAAGTCCCCTTCAAGAGAGACACACAAGACCAATAACTTGTCTGATTTTTAGTCCCATATATATAAAAAAATGAAAAAAGGATTCTTGAAAAAGAAAATCTCATGGTAAATAATATTTTTAAAACTTGAACTTTTTATTATATTGCTCATATAGCTTACTTCATTTAGCCGGATAAAATTGTTATTGTTTATTGCAAACGCACCATAATAAATTTATATTTGGTGAACTCGTATTCATAGGTTTCAGAGAAAAAAAAAATTATGTTTTGAGCTGAGTATAATTAAAGTTCTTTTTTTTTTTTTTTATGAATGGTAAGAAAAACAAAGAGATGTGATTGAGATGCCTGAGTCAGTAGGAAAAGTGTGCGAATAAGATTCTTATGGCGCATGCAACTCTCTATTTAGGGAGAGGATTTGTTACAAAACTTGCTATTACAGCTACAAAAATGAAAAAAATACATAGAAATGACAAAGACAACTTAGCTATGGAAGAAAGATTCCACATGCACTTGTAGTATGAAATTGATAGTTACTTCTACTCAAATATATGCTACTCTGAAAGATTAAATATATTCAAAAGATATAATATATTTTTTACTTGATTTGCTAGTCAATGGTGACTTAAATGAATTACCATGTAAAATGTTTGAGGTTTAATATCATTTATCAAAAATTTATTCAAAATTATCGTTATCTATTTTATATCAAATAAACTTAAACCCACGAAAAAATAGAGAGTTGTTTTATATAAGACAATATCATTTGTGGAGTGACTAATTACTAACGAGTGCTTCTTTCTGCAACTTCATAATTTTCACAATTCTAATATTGATTACGAGTAAAAGATAAAAATACCCATTTATAAACTTTAAAGTTTTTGGATTGTAAAATTCCAAAGTCACAACAAAATTTTTTTGGCCTTGGGATTCCAAAATCCAAAAGGTATTTTTTTTATCGGACTGTAGAATTAGTAGGCAAAAAGTTTTTGTTATAACTTTTAGATTCTACAATATGGAAGTTTAAAGTTTATGAAAATTACTTTCAAATTCAATCTAAAAGCTTTAAGGTATGAAAATGGTTTTTGGATTATGAAATCAGGAAGCTTATATTTAACAAAAATTTGAAAAAAAAAAAAACTTAAAACCTAGTGATTTTGAAATGAAGATGAATGGAAAAAAAAAATACTAAATGAGAAAATTAAAAGTCTAATGATTTTGAAAGGGTTTTGAAGGAGAAACTTACAAAAGCCTGGTGGGTTTAAAAGAGAAATTTCCTTGTCTCCCCATTGCCCAAGCATTAATTATTAATCAATGCACACAAAGAAATTAAAGAGCCAAAAACAATATGAGTTAAAATAGTAGATTGGTGGAGAATCAATAACATTTTGAGAAAACCAAAAGCTTAATAAGTTTAATTAATTAAACAATCAAAGCCAGAAGCAAGGTGAATGAGAACAGTAGATTAGAGGAGAATAATAACGTTTTGAGAATAATTTCCAGATTGCAGAATCAGGAAGCTATTAGACATTTGAAAATGCTTTCGGATTTTGTAATCAAAAACAAATATTTTCAAATGTTCAATAACTTCTGGATTTTTAATCCAGAAGTCATTCTCAAAATGTTTTACCTTTCAGAATTATAAAATTCAGAATATTATATGATATTGAGGATGTTGAAGTGTGTTATACAGAGTGGGTTTCGGATTACAGAATTCGAAAGTTATTTTAAAATGCCAAATACCTTTCGGATTCTACAATCTGAAAGTTAAACCCAAAATATTTTAGTTATGTACAGGACAAGATCATGGAGGTGTAGAAAGAAATCGCATTATTGTCCAATATCACTAACTTTCAACCGTTTGAGCCAAAAAAAATAAAAAAAAATAGGCACGATACAAATTACTTCCCACACATTAATAAATTCTTGATATGTGAATAATGTCTTTATTATTTTTTATTTAAAAATTTACTTATTAAATTTCTAAGTGTAGACACAACTCTATTATATGTATGATACTTTTAAAATATATGATATATTGTTATTTTTCTTAAAATAATAAAAATAATATTGGTAATTTTTTCTTACAAGATAAATGTAGACAATTATTTATTTTATTTTTCATTAGTTCGTTAAAATAAGATATTTTGTTGTTAAAATATTTACAACTTATACTATTAATTTTAAAAATTCAATTAAACATATTATTTTTAAATATTTAGTTTTGTGATAATAAATTTAGTGTTTGTTGAAAAAAATCAGATATTTCATAATATTTATAAGATTATTTTTTAATATTTATTAAGAAAGTTTATTAATATACATTGACATAGAAAAAGAGAAATTTTAACAATTTTTTTCTTAATTACACTAGCGTAGGAAAGAGAAAAAGTATTTAATAAGTAAATTTTAAAGTAAAAATAATAAAGATATTGTTAGTATATTAAAATTTTGTTAAATATAGAAAGTAATTTGTATCAGAAATTGCCAAGAAAAAATGGTGACCCCAATTAGGAAAATCGCATTAGAGTGAGACAACTAAACTCCGGTTTACAAATCTTCCTACATGCTTTCCTAGGCGCTTAGACTAATCTGTTACCCTCATTTTTTTTTATTTATAAAAACTTCAAATTGTTGATTTTAAATTATTTTTTAACTGAATTTTATAACAAAAATTGTCAATTTGCTTATGAAGTTTAAAATTATGTAAAACATAATGTATGGTTAATTTACTTGTCTTTAAGCATGAAAATCCAATCAAGGGTCATCTCACTCTTGCAGAACGTGCTTTTCATGTATAAGAGAAGTTTAAATAGTTTTCATTTTTTTTATATTTTCTAATCAGGCTTAATCCCAACACCTATCGCTTAATTTCATTTTTTTTTCTTCACGAAGTTTTCTATCATTTAATGAGCAACACGATTTTTAAATTTTTGAAGTTTTTTTTTCTTTTGAGTTATGTGCATAACAAAAAATGGCACATATTCACAATATAAGCGAACTGTGGCCATAATAAAGTGTCATCATGCTTACAAATTTATTCAGTAGAAGTATGATTGAGATTACACTCACAAGGAAAAGCAAGATTTGGTTTGTTTTAGAGAAGTTTAAATCCAACTAAGGAAGGTGCGATTTTTCTTCAAAACATTAACCGTGTATTAACCTTTATCGTTTTATGTAAAATCAAAAGGTTCCTTGAATAAGAAAAATGATTTTAAATTTAGACACACAGTAATGCCCAAGGTTGGGCTTCTAGAAAAATGCTAAAAGTATTTATACGGAAACCTTGGTACGAGGATTCCAAGTATGGCCTGCCTGCCAGTTTCTCCATACTGATATATATCAAGAAAGCTATCAAAGTTCATACTTACAATATTGTTACGTTCAGTTAACGATTTGGTATAAGCTTTCCAGACAAAGCTTGGTGGATGAGATTCATTTTATCATCAAGCAGCAGTAAACCATATTCGATTATCCAGAAGCACGGCTAGCATTTGTAGAGATAGATTACTTATGTTAAAGTTCCTCGGTGGCAGAAACACTGGAGGTACAGACTACAAAATGATAATACAACTTACATACTAGCATTCATTCATAAAAACAAAACTAGAAACCCCAAACTAACAAGAAACTGCAGTTCTGAGCAAATCGGAAAATGATTCAAGGTGAAGCCATAATTTGCTCTAATTGCTGGAGTGGCGCAACTCTGGACGTACGAAGTCTGCATCTGGTGGCACAGAGATGTCTACCGTGGGTCTCAGTTTGGCGCAAACTTCAATGGCTCCATGCACTGGGTCTGAAAGGAAGTTGCTGATTAAGTCCTGGTTAACAGGTGTTCCATTGTCCACCGCCACCAACGCCTGCTGAGTAAGAATGTAGTCAAATCGTGGAGCCCATTTCCTCGAACCCAACCTAGCCGTAGTCGAGCAGTTATCAACCATGAAAGAAACACCACGAGCATGCATGAAAGGATTCAAAGAATCAACAGCCTCGATGACACTCTCATTAATGATTTCGGAGTAGGAATGCCCTTTCTTCCTCAGGATCTCAATCTACAAATTTAGCAATCACAGATTAGATACAAAGTTCATTTTTGCTCTACACATTTGAAAGAAAAAAAAAAAAAACTGTCACTGATAGTTAACTTAATCACACTTGAAAGCAAACAGAGACAAATGTACAGGCAGGAAACTACGTAAATCCATTCCCAAAATAATAGCAAGAAAAATTTCCAACAGTACCTGAGCCATCATCAATGCCACAAAGACACCAGCAGTAAAAGGATATAATGGGCCTTGATCACCTGCTGGTCTTGTAGAACGAACACGCTCGCCAACCTTCCACATGCGGGTTTGATCAATGTTACCCATGGGGAAAGCAGGTAGACCCTCTTTCTCCTGTAAAACATATGTATTGTTTAAAGTCGGTGGAGCAAAGCCTGACTAATTTAAAGGGAAAATGAATATGCCCTTACATAAAAGCGACGTCCAGCCAGAACAACACTACGAATCTCGCTACCACTGGCTACATCCTCGTAGCACTCATACAGAATTTCCATGCAAGGATAATAAGAAGCACTGTAAGCTTTCTCAAATTCCCTTTTCTCATCTTCAGATAAAGCATTGTATACAGCTAGCATGCCCTATCCAAAACCAATACGTGCAAAAGGTTAGTCAGAACTCAAACAAATAACCATACCAGCACATTCTACGGGGTTTTGGGAAAGGGTGTTGGTGTCCAACGGACAAAAATTAACGCTAGACTAGAGTGAAAATACAACCTTGGTTGAGATGGTTTTGGATACAATTCCAGTTATAGACTCAACAGTATTCTTATACGCCTGATCTTCCTGCATTCCATTATCAGTGTATCTCCTAAACAAGGATTCCACAACTCCATGAACAGCGCCAAGTAAAATGCCTACAAAACCACCAGGGCCGTAGTTAGGACTTATGCCTTCAAGGAAAAAAATAATAAAAAAACATTGCAGAGTTCTCACCTCTCTCCCCAAAGATATCACTCTTGTACTCTTGCTCTAATGTAGTGGCGAAAGTGAAAGGAGAACCAAGGGCAACAGACCATCCCAAAGCAACATCAGTAGCCCTACCATCGACATCCTGCATGCAAAAATAGTTACTCAATCAACACATGAGAAGACTCACAGAAAGTGAAGAGACAGACTGAGGCAGAGCAAAAATAACCTGGTGGACGGCAAAACTTGCATTGATTCCAGCACCATTTATTTCTTTGCCTTGCACATACAGCCTCCTTACAGATGGACCCATCCCCTTTGGGCACACAGCAATTACACTAACGTTCTTTGGAAAGTCAAGTCCCATTGACTGCAAATGCCCAAGAAGAAAACCATGGGAAAGCCCAAGTATGCTGTTTGGTTTCATATGAGAAAATATTTTTTCATAATTATCAGCCTGCAAGATAAATAAAAATATTAAAGTTTCTGGATTGAAAGCAGCTATATCAGAAAAATCCAAAATTACTGCAACAAGATAAACCTTGTCTACTTATATTGACAAAAAAGAATATTCAAAAAGTACACTTTTCATTAGAGTTAGCATGTTATGGCAAAAACTAAGGCACCACGATACCAACAGGTCTTTTAACCTGACATGACTTCAGAAAACAAACAGTATCATATTCTTAGAAAACTTTTGAGTGTTGGGACAAATTTTATCTTGCGCTGTTACAAATATGTTCGAATAATAGTTTCAGAAAATGTTCGACAGAACTATTAAATAAAGTTTTTATTTAAAAATACAAATAGGGCAAATTAAGAATTGTGACAGTGATGGAAGCTGGTAATGGCAAACAGTAAACTGGTGGTGATGGAAGCTTGTAATGGCAAACTTTAAACTGATGCTGATCAAGTAAGTAAAGGAATATCTACTGCTATTGGGGTGTGAAAATCATGGTGGATTATCGGAAGCTGCAGTATCAGCTCACTCACGTTGAAATTAAACCAGCAACTTTATAAAAAGAATTGCTACTGATACTCAAAAAACCTTATTGTTATCATCACGCAATGCAGAATACCATCGTAAATTAATAAACAGACAGCTTCAAAAACATAAAAACAGCAGCAGAAGAATCAGAATACGCATATAGAGCATTGAGTTAACCTGTGCGGAATCAGAAATTAACAACATCACAAGATCACTGCCCGAGACGGTTTCCCATATGTCACCAAGAGTCCCACTCTCCTCAGTAAACCCAGCTGCCCGAGCTTCAGCAAAGGAACGAGAACCCTTCCTGAGTCCAATCTGCATTTTTAAATCATTGAAACGACAAACAATGAATTTAATCAGCCAACCAGTCATGAATCAACAATTTCAGCAGACATTCATATATCATAAACGAAACTGAACTAAATAACAAATGAAAACAAGAATCACACCTTGACCACAATATCGGACTTTGCTTCAGCAAGCGAGTCCCTTAGATTCTGAGCCTGGGCAGGTCCCTGGAAACACATCGCCTTGTTAACAATCATATCAAAGCTAGGCAGTACAACATCATCACAACAAAAATATTTAAGTCATAACCTTTTAAGCTTAAATAAAATCTACGAGCTCAAATATAAATATAATTAATTAATTTTGTGCTTGCCACGGGATTCCCAAGCCCAGGGTGCACGAGGTCAACCTAAAAGTTTTTTGGTCACTGAGAACTGAGATTCTCCACTACATGGATTCCCCCACAACATGGATCGGATTTTTAAAGTTTATAATTGATACCACATATAACACATTTTAGGCTTTACTTAAATACGAATATTCGAAAGTCACCTGAGATCCCCAGCCGATGACACCAATCTGCTTGATCCCCTTGAAAGCGTCGGGCAAAAGGTGGAACAAATCCCTGCCTCCTCTCACGATGTACTGCAATGAATAAAAAAAAAAAAACAATAAACACAAGGAAATTTAAAATTCACGAATCTGAAAACGGAAGAAAGCGTTCGAGAAAGAACCTCGTCGTGTCCGGCGAGGTTAATCTTCTCCTTCTTGAAAACCTTCGAGTCGAAATCGAGCTGCGTGGGGGCCTTCACCGCCGGCGCGGCCACCATACGAGCGCCGAGAGCGGAGGCGCATCGGCTCAGCCTTAGGGATTGGAAGGTGAGTTTGGAAGACGAGGATTGCAGAGCGAGGCTTGTAGCGGAGAAGCTTCTGGAAGAAGCTTTGGCTAGGGTTTTGGAGGCGGCACAGATTGCAGAAGAAGACGACGTCGTCGCAGCCGCCATTATATTGAGTAGAGTGTATCTGTTTGGTGGAAAGAGGGTTCTATGAGTGAAGGCGTATGTTGGTTGGAGTCTTATAGTGCGAGCAGTAACTGGAGTGTGCTAAAGTGCGCCCGTACAGTGTCGGTAATAAATCTCCACTTCCTTTTTGGCCCACGTGTATTTGCAACCACACTACCAATATTTTTTGGCTTTCTAAAGTTATTGAATCACAAACCTTTTTAAAATATAAATCACTGTTTGTTAGTGGATATGATTTTAATTACAGACATCCTGATGATTTTGACTAGCTTTTAACGACTCCGATTTTTTAAATTTTAAAATAAAAATTTATAGAAATATGTAAAGAATTTCTATAAATATTAGTTTTAGTTTTCTGATTATTTTATTTTTTTATTATTTTTCTTGTACAAGTAATTATGCAAAAGTTTCTTTGGACATATCTAGATAAAGAGACAAAAAAAATATATTTAATAGATTACATGTTTTAATGATATTATAAATAAAGTTTACATTATGTTGAATAAGCTTATGTTAAATGTTGTCTATTATATCGCTTTTCGTAACAACTAGTTTGTTTAGTCAGTAAACTATTGTGAGGGAACAAAGGAGTGGTGTCAGTTGTAAAGATGAAACAGAAAAATATTTTTAAAATGGCGAAAGGTTCAATTATAGAGTGAGAGAGATTGATATGCTTCCATGGCTTCCCCAGCTTTCACAGAACAAAAGCAAACAAATAAATATAACAAATTAATGTTGTTGTGTGTTGGATCCTAGGATCATCATTTATGTTGTTGCAGTGGTACAATTTTCTGTATCCAGATGGAAAGAATGAGAAAGAAGGTTTGGTGAGATTTTACTTTGAACCAGACTCTCCCAACATGACATATAAGAATCTCTCAAAAGACTACGGTTGCTGTCTGATGTCGATGGTATTATAAGCGAACGTAAATTTCAGACGCAATATAAATATTGTAGAAAAATAAGCTTTGAATAAAATGATAAACACCAATTTATATATTTCAAATTCTAAATGATACAAGTATTTATTGAGTAATCTTTTGTATCTCAATTCTTTTAATTTATTCACTGTTAGTTAGATCACTATTTAAGACATAAATAACAAACAATACATATTTTTTATATCTACCAATGTTACTCAATGTCTTAATATGAAACATGTGATAGAAGTCTATATAAGAGTAGTCCCAGTTTAAAAAGAGTAAATGAAGTTTGAAAAATATGTCAAGACACATATACATTAAGTTTAGATATAATACATAATAAATGTTAGACGGATGCATACGAAACTTGGACACAATTTATATGAAGCCATGCAAAAATTAAATTTACAATAATATTAGACATATACAAGATTAGAGAAAAACTACACAAGAGTTAAAAATGCTCGAATACATTTTTCCTATAGTTAAAAGATTAATTAATGTTTGACATGTAGTAATTTTTTATTTTATAAACAATTTTTAAGAAGAATATAATCTTATATTAAACCTGGTAAAATATGTAAGTGACCATGCCAATTATGTCTTCTTTATCAACAACTTCGTCTTCTTCAATTGTTGTGCTGATTTATTTATCTTCTTTTCTTCCAAAATCCCATGGCATTTTGCTTAAAGGTTATCTTTTCTTTTTTAAAGCAACCAACCAGATCTAATAAATCAAATAATGTGCCTAGGCCCATTTCTTCTTTGACTTATTTGTCTTTTGCTTTCACGTTTTTTAAAAGTTAGTTTATGTTAGCCCACTTATAGAGAGACCCACCTAATTATTAGCTATGGAATTAGTGACTCCATTGGATAGAAAAAGTATGAATAATTCAATAAAAAAGATATTTGGCATTTCTTGTATTCATTCTTTGGTTCTCAACAAGAGTTTCTCCCTTCTAGCTATTATTTGTATATTAAAAAATAGTGTTTAAAATCAAGCATTTTATTTAAAATAAAATATTTTAGTATAATATATCAAACATATCTTTATCTACCGAATTATAGACTTACAGTTCAACATATTTTGCGCACATGGCTTGAATTGAACACATTTTTTTTAATAAATCGAAAATTATTTTGTTTATGTGTGAACTTAATGTGTTTAACAACTATATCAACCTATAAAATTATTTCTAATTAATTAATAATAAAATAAATTTGATATTAAATGTATACTAAATTAAAATTGTGAAGATCATTTGAAAGAAATACAACAACCTTATTTTTCTCTTGAGAATAGAATTATGGTTATTTACGGTGAGTGAGTATTTTCTTGTTCGTATTTATCTTAATAGGAGTGAGGTGATTTTTCTTAAATGATTGTATTTGTTCGCATTGTGTTCTTTTTGTGGTGGATTGCGATTTTGTTTTATGATTTGTTATTTTATGTAGAATGGGCATGTAATTAAGGGGTTCATAATCTCACAGGAGTGTCTCAATAATTAATATATGAAGTAAATTGAGATTTTTTTTTTTTGCGACTTGCTATGCAGAAGAGTACATTTGCTCAAGCTTTGAATAAACGCTTGCGATATCCCTCTGTCGTAGTTGTCTTATTCTTGCCTCAAAGAAGATCTTATATTTATGCAGATCCAAGAAAAAAAGTACCTGGTGGGGCTTGAAGAATATAAGAACCACTTGCACGGTAGGATTATGCTTGCAAAGGAAACTAACATCTAACGCACCTGGACATGTGTGGACCTTCCTTGAAAATCCCCTGGTTCTTGGAAGGCGATTCCTCTTGACAGAGGATTCAATGAGTTTTCGTTCACCTCTTTAAAAGACATGAGACATGTGTTGGTAATTGAATCTTGGAATCTCTCTCCAAAATTTTGTAGGGTCTTTGTCTGGACTAAGGACTTTGTTCCAATAACTATAAAGCTTACTAAGGTGCAATGTTGGATCAGAATTCATAGTCTCCCTTTGCAATATCGACAACCTGTGCTATTTTCTTTTTAGCAAGAGGGGTTGTACCCTCTTGCATTATATGATTGTATTGTGATAAAAAATTCTTGGCTTCTATGCTTGAGTGCTTGTTGATGTAGATTTTCTCTCTTATCTATCGCGACATCTTTTGGTGAAACGTCCAGACTTTGTCTTTGTAGCTAGTACACACATATCAGATTTGAACAAAGAGAATGCAAATATTACACAAGCAATCACATCCAACGAAATTGTTTAGCATATGTTTTGGATGATGTAAAGGTCAACTAAAGAGATAAGATTCCTCTATGGCGTTTCAGAATAAAGTAAGGCATATAATAACATCACATGCATGTGTAGTGCAATACAAGCTTTGTGGCAGGAAAAAGAGTGTGCAAAATTTGAAATAAAGCTGTGAGTAAAGAGGAATAAGGTGATGATACAATTTATAAAGGATGCAATTAACTCTTAACTCTTTATAATATGTGTTGTATGGTTTAACCAAATATTGTTGTATTATAGGTTTATAATGTCAAGTATTTTTTTTAAGAGTGTTACTAGAAAAGGTTAA
>Ga0099825_1009753_pt1 | contig 10792 bp, 5 predicted proteins | sample SiratroredBW_FD_76838 | JGI IMG/M metagenome (GOLD analysis project Ga0099825, IMG submission 76838) | Root nodule microbial communities of legume samples collected from California, USA - Siratro red BW | ecosystem: Host-associated > Plants > Roots > Nodule | place: USA: California | collected...
AAGATGACCCTAGAAAACACGTGTCATTCAGTAGAATTTGAGATTTAGATCTTCTCCTAGTGTAGTGGAGTTGAGTCATATTTGAGTTGTGGAATTTCATAATTAAGCACAAAAAAACTAAAATTCAAAGCCACCAATATGTGTGGCTCCAAATGCTTCAATGTTGTGAATCACACTAGACTCCAATTTCAAACCACTGGTTCTCCATTTTACACACAAATATCCCTTCCTTCACAACCACAATATAAGCCATGAGAACCATCTATCTCAAGCTCCAACAAGAGGCTCAAAAGAAAGCACAAAAGCTTCTAGCTTTATATTCACACAACAAACCCAAAGAGAGTTAGAGAGGGAAGAAAGCATAAGCAAATGGCTACTTCACTTTCTGCAACTGGGTGTGTTGGTTCTTCCTTCTATGGAAGTTGGGGCACTTCAATTGTTGGTGAGGACTACACCATGTTGGCCAAGTCAGTGCCATCACAGGTTCGCGTGGGGAGGGGAAAGCCAGTGAGATTGCAGCCAATGATGAAGAATGTCAATGAAGGGAGGGGAATCTTTGCACCTCTTGTGGTGATCACTCGAAACATAGTTGGCAAGAAGCGTTTCAACCAGCTTAGAGGCAAAGCAATTGCTCTACACTCCCAGGTGAAATTCAATTTTCTTGTCTAGAGTTGGTGTTTGTTTTAATCACCCTTTTGCTTAATTTGATGATTTTGTTTGTGGGGTGGGGGAAATTTGAACTTAGGACCATGTTTCATGTTGTATCATGAATTCTTGTTGGTATGCTACTTGTGTGCTTTGTCTTTCTTTCCAAGCATTAGATTGAAGGGTTTGAAATTTGTTGAAACAGAAGTAGAAGTAGAATCTGTAAAAGGGTGATCTATTTGAAACAAAAAACATAGATGCAGTATACTGTTACAGTGTTGTTTTCAATCGTAATTCAGAGTTTTATTCTGACAATCAAATGTTATCTCTTTTTGTCGAAATAAAACTTTAGATCTGATTGGAAAACAATATCAGCACCTACGGTTCTACATCTCAATTTTGTTGGTTTGAAAGATGAATTTGGATCCATCACACACATATCTGGTTCTTTTTGTTCATCTGGTTTGAGGTTTGTTAAAACATCTGTTAGTGGATTCAAAATCAGAAAAAAGAAATGAATTAATGGGAAAAAGCTATACTTTCTATCTTGTATTCTAGTCCACACATCAAACACTGATATGTTAAGGGACTCTAACTTCTAAGACAAAGGATGAACCAATTAGAAAACCATAATTTTGTTAAAAGGGGATCATAATTGTCATTTGTCCCACAAACTAGCCCTAAAGAAAGGTATTCAAGATTTGATTTGAGGGAAAAGAAAAAGAAATTGAGAAATTTGGTCAAGCATGTTTTTTGTACTAGTAACATTGATGTAAGCATGAAACATATTCTCTGTTTCTTGTGCTGAACTTTTACTCTTTGAAATGTTAGGTAATCACGGAGTTTTGCAAATCAATAGGAGCAGATGGAAAACAGAGACAAGGGTTGATCAGGTTGGCCAAGAAGAATGGAGAATGGCTTGGGTTTCTTGCATGAAAGATTAGCAAAATGTTCCTCATATTTTGTAATTATCATGTGAGAAAGTATCAAGTTTGAACTTGATGGTTTTAAATTGACAGAAGAATGTAAACTAGGAACAAATTTCTCTCTAGCTGTTACTTTTCATTTTCAAGTAATGTTCTTATTATTTTGTCCTCTAGATACATGAAATATTATAAAATCAGAGGTGATCTACATATCAACGGTGATACAATGAACAAAGCAATGTTATTATACAGCATATTTTTCACAAATTTTCAGTTGCTTTTTTTGTGAACCATTTAGTAGAAAGTTTATTCAATTTCAACTTTGATTATCCCAAATGCTCATATAATTTTTACAAACTATGTGCTTAATGCTGCTGGATATGTTGTTTATCAGATTCCACTACACTTTTTCTTTCCAACTATTATATACCTTGATTATGAACAAATGCATTGCGTTTTAAACCAGATTCAGATGTTAATGATGCATTGGTTCTATCTTGATGAGTAGTTGTTCTGTATATCTGAAAACACAACCAAGACGGTTTGCAAATAATCATCTTTTGACACTGCCCTATAAGAGTGGTGTAACAACTAAGAAAATTTATTATCAAAATGGTTATTTGAACAAAGTGCTAAACTAGGAAACAATGCCTCGTTTAAAGACAACTTATATGTAACCAACTTACCTAATATTCTTAATATATATACCTTGAACAATTCTTTATAAACAAAAAATGAAAAGTATAAATTCATAAACAAAATGGATTACTAAATAGAATTACATTAAATGTATAAACATTATGTTTTGAAAAAAAAAATTACTTAAACAATTTAACTTATGTTTTTCTTAAAACATACACTTTTGAAACTTTTTTTAAAAACTCGATTTTTAATGATGGGACTCGGAAATAGAGTTACACTAATATAAAACTTTTATTATTTTATTGGATAAATTCCCTGTTTTATTTGATCTTTTAGCTTTTAAAATTACCCAATTTTTAGTAACTATTAATATATCAATAGTTATTTACAAGAAATGTTATTCGAGTGATAATAATGTGTTATTCCTTTATCCGATATATTAATAAACTGAAACAAAGAACATGAATGAATGTTTAAGTAAAACAAGAAACTTGTAATGGAAGTTTTAGTGAAACCATTAGAATGTTATAGCTGGTAAGTACAAATGATTCACGTCATGATAAAGGACGCGGAAAATTTAATAAAAAAAAACTTTAAAGATCTCGAAAATCTTTTTTGCCTACTCGACTTAAGGTTGGGGGTTCGTGTCCCGTCTGGGCTAAGGGATGAATTTTAGACCCAAAATGAAACTGTGGTACCACAAAAAACAATTCAATTATTCGATTATAATATAGAATTATAAAAATATGCTCTCCAAAAGATCCAATTAGATGACCTAATTCAATTATTAACGAATAACAACCCAAATAAACTATCGTCCCTCCTAACTATATACGACGATGGGGTTCTTATTGATTTGCTAAAATTTGATACCACACAAATAAAATAATTAAGTTACGTTTGAACTCGATACCAGAATATTTCATGAAAAAATGTATAAATATAATGTGCTGAAAAATAGTAAAAAATCTTCTATTTGAGCTAACCAAAGCGATAAAAAATCTCGATACTAGAACATTTCATGAAAAAATATATAAATATAATGTACTGGAAAATAGTAAAAAGATCTTCTATTTGAGCTAACCAAATTGATAAAAAACCTAAACGACTAGAAAAATTGAATTCAAATATAAGTTAATTTATCCTTATTTTCCTATGTAATATCTATATCTAGACAATAGATTTTTTTTTTCTTTAGAGTGAGTAAGTAGCTTAATAGTGATTATTTTATAACTTAAACCGGTAACACTCTTTGTAGTTAATTGTATAGTGTTTTATGAACTAATTTGATAATTGTGCATTTCATGTGTATACAACTATTTTTTCTTACGAATGCTTATATTTAACAGAATAAATGAAGGATCTTGTCCAACCATATCACAGCCAATCTTGATACAATGTAGAAAATTGGAAGCAGAACTATTTTTATTTTCATTTTCATTGTACAAAATATAGATTACAACCACATTAAAACATTGTTACAAAAGAACATAAGGTAGTTACATAACTATTAATACATGTTATTCCAGTAAATACATTAACATTAATGTTAACTAATAGATGTATATTAACGGTGAATTAAACTTGCTTAATTTTAAAAAACTAGAAAACCGAATCCAAGATTAAAATTTTATATGGACCAAAATTACAGATTCACAGTACAAGGATTAAAATATATGAATTTAAGCTTTTCAATTGTTATTATTATTATTATTTATAAAGAAAATCCTCATAACTAAAATATATTAGAATTAATTTGAGATCAACTAGTTGTATGACAGTGATATAATGAGTTATTATTGAGATATTAAAATAGTTAAACTTTATTCAACTATATTATAATACTAAATCAAATGAAAATTTGCTTTAGGTTTAGTTTTTAAAACATTTTCAGAAGATCATAACTTTTTAATTACTACTCTCGGATAATCCATTTACAAATTCCAAACAAAGCATCCCGCAAGGAAAAAATTAGAGTAATCCATAAATTTAATTTCTTCTAATCTAGATTCCAATCACTAAACTAATACGATAAATATTTAAAATTGCAGCTTTAGTCATATTTAAGTATTTAACAGAGTAATTTAGCAATCAAAATATATGAGAAATCAACCTAAGTGAAGCTACAACTTTGGAATAAAAAGACTCCCAATTTCTCCCTGTTGTGTTTATAGAGTTATCTCCCTTAATTTCTCCCTGTCTCGTCATCTTACCACAATCTTTCAAATATTTCAACCTCCACAGCAAACAAATTGTTGAAGCTTGAGTTTTTCTTAATTTTAGCTCAGGGTTATACACTGAACAGAACAATAAACCTTTACTTCTCCATTATAATTGTACAAGCAACACATCAAACTCATCCTACACTGGACTCCACATACTCAAGATTTAAAGCTTTTAGAATGTGACATAAAAACAAAACTACAAATGAACTCTGCAGAAAAATTTGACAGACGGTTTCAAAAATGAGGAGAGTATAATAGTATCAACACCCAAAAGAGGCGCGAGTGAACAAAATTAAAACTAACCCCTCCACCAAAGAAGTAGTACGGTCTAGTACATATGACACATGATGAAGGTATCAGAACTACAGCCTTCCAGCACAAGTGCAAGAAGATGCTCCAGCACGGTTTAGCACGGTTTATACGGTGTATCGACCCTTTGTTGCTCCTTTGGTTCTAGAATCATCCTGTAACAACTAGAGATGTAAGTATCATAGATATTTATGAATTACAATAGCCAATCAAAATTTATGATAGCAGGTTTTACATGAAAGCTGTATGTTATCTTGTCGTTAACATCAATGATTTCCTTCCACTTTCTTCCAATGCTCATCTGCAAAAATAAAGTCAACGACAAAATGGCTCACTTCAAATGTCATGCTCAACATTGAATGAGTCAAAAAAATATACATGACTTTTTGGCAAGGAATTCTGCACTAGCTTAGAATAACACAATTACACTGGATCTTAGACCGAAACATTTACACATTTCCAGCAATATTTCGCTCATATCAAGCACACCTTCTATTAGCATCTGCCATTTTCACTCCAATTTCCATTGTAGTAGCTAACCTTTCTAAAAGTTATGGATCCCGTTTATTCCTCTAAAACCATGAAGTCAAATTTAGGTTTATTTCTTTGCAGAGTATTTTATATAATGTAAGTAAATCTAACAAAACCAACTCGCAATGTAAGGTTCGCACCTAAGTATATACTATAATTTGACCACATATCTAGAAAACGTGAGACCTCCAACCCACCACATGGAAAACGCTGGAAAAACTATTATCAACATCTAAAATCTACTCTATCGTTACCTTATAAAATCTTCCTAGAATAAAGAAAGTATTTGAAAATTTCTAAAAACGTAACCAAAGACCTTTTAGCCCAGCATAACTAAATCAATTATCAAAATGAAATATCTGTGAACAAGAATGTGAATAAATACACGTGATATCCCACAACACATTCCATGTCAACATTAAAAACAAACCAACATTCAACAAAAAATGGATATCTTGATAAAACACAAAAAGAAACAGTTACCTAAACAACTTGACGTGGTTAGTTACATATAGTTAGTTTCTAACTCAGGCAGGTTGTAGTCCAAATACATAAATATAAAGGCCAAAGGTCCATAAAGAGAGGGTCAAGAAAAGCTCCAGACATACAAGGATGGAATCCTGAATGAAAGGCTTGAGGCATTGGAGAGGGTGGTGAAGAGCCGGAGTCAGTTCCAAGAGGGACTAGATGCAAGATCGGAAGCAAGATTCTGCCAGTCAGATTCATGCATGGATAGGCTTGTGATGGGTGGGGAGACGTTGGTGTCTGCAATGCCTAGAGAAAGGTTCAATGACAGGAGACCCTAAGGGGGGCTGACAAGGAAGAAGATGGAGGCAAGTCCAAGGCAAATATGCAGGTATGCAACCTGAACCTGGGAAAGGGAACAAATGCAGGAAGCTTGAAATACTCATCTTTGAAGGTTAGGATGTTTTTGGATGCATAAGGAAATTTGAGAGTTATTTTCGATTTAGAGGAACAGGAAAAGACAGGCATTGATGTTGACTTTCAAAGGAGATGCGTTGCCATGGTCTCAATGGTGAGAAACTTGCAGTTCAAATCAAAGTTGAGAAGTATTCAAGACTACCCCGATTGAGAAGGTTCAACTAGTGTTGATGGGGTGATCCTTTAGAATCTCTTTTAACCCTGAAACGAGCACACAGTGGATGAATTAATCACCCAATTCAAAAGGCTAGCAGGAGTGATGAAGGGTCTTGATGAGAAGTATTTTTTGGAATATATTCCAAAGGGTTGAGGGAGGAAATTATAGCATGTATCTTTGAGAGGAAAAACATAGCAGTGACCAAAAGTAAGAGCAATATGAAGGGAAAAGCAAACAGCTAAAAGGGATGAAAATGAAAATTCAACTTCCCAAACCTCATTATAAGTCAACAAAGGGGGCAGCACTGCATTTAACATGGTGCAAGAAAGAAACCAGATCGACTCCCGCTATAGGCAAGAAAAGGTCAAAAGAGGGAGTATTTTTTATGTGACAAGAAATATGGTCCTCGCCATGTTTGTATTTTGTAAAAACAAGCAATTAGATGTTTTGATACCGGGATGGTGAAGAAGGGGTTTAAAATCAGTAGACAAAAGGTATGGCATCGGAGAATCAGTTAAATATCCGGATATTGCTGAATTGTAGGGTCGACAGCATGAAAGACTCTAAAGTTCTGAGCAGCATGGTATTATTGATCAATTTTGCAGGGAAATTTACTATTTCATCTATACTGACTTGGTGTCAAGGCAAAGTTAAAAATCCGGTTATTGCTGAATACAATTGTAGGGTTGATGAAAGTCTCTAAAGTTCTGTGCAGCATGGCGGTATTGATCAATTGCAGGGAAATTTACACTTTCATCTCTACTGAATTGGTGTCAAGGCTCAAGTTACAGTTGACAGAAACTCCTTCATATTCGGTTGTGGTAGGAAGTGATATAAATAAGTGCAGCACATTGTAATTCAGCAGAGCCTGTTATTTAGTTCCAGGGCAGCAAACATTGTGCTCAGGTGAAAAATGGTTGATTGGACTGGGAGAGATGAAAGCTAATTTTGAGTTGAAGGTGAATGGTGAGACCACAGTGCTTAAGGCAGAGCATGATTTAATAAAAACCTACACATCCATGAAACTCGTTAAGAGAGCATGACAGAATCAAGGACAGAGATTCATTTTTTATCTAAATCATATTATTGATCGAACTCTGAGAGAGATTGAAGTGGCAGCATCTTGAACCTTAATCCCAAAAAGATGACCTGTTCTAAGACAGTGAAAGCATTGTAGACATACGACCAAATTGATTGATAACTTGAACATAAGAAGAGAAAGTAGAGAATCCAATCATAACTTCTATTGATGTTTCAAGGCCTTTGTTATCCTGATTCTACAATAGGAAATCATAAACATAAGTTGCAATTGCAACTTGCAAGTATCATTTAAAAGATAATAACAAACCTGGGCAGCCTCATTTGCCGCGGTCTTTGTCCACAATGAAAGTTTGTCCTGCCACTGGCGCACACTGGCAACCACACCGCATATGTCCTCAGCATCCTCAAATTGCTCCCCAATCAACGCCATCAGCTATTCAAAAGAACAATCACAAATAAACACCAGATCTCCCCACATTACTTAAACCCAAAAACAAAACCAATTGGCGAAAAAAATAAAATAAAAAAAATTACAGTTTCAAGCCACATGTTATCAAGGTTAGCCTTCCTGCCGATGTTGCTAGTGACAGTCCACTTTCCTCCATTGGCACACTCAGGATCTTCCCACTTAGGTTCAACCCCAGTCTTGAACAAGTGAAAATCGGCGTTGTTTTGCAACTTGCTGGGCTTAAATATCTGATCATACAAACTGCACCAACATTTTCCACATCAAAGTCATTTCTCCCAATAGTTTACCACCAAACCATAAATCACCAACATTCAACTCATTCTTCAAATGATAATAATACCAAGGATTAAATATATTTTTAGTCCTTGTAAATTTTCTTTGATTTTCATCCCTCAAATACTTTAAATCGCTATATAGATAAATAGCATATATTGTAGGGATTTTAAGAAAATTAGAGCTGTTACATAATACTAAAGATCAAATGCAGTGATTTTCGAGTTTAAAAGAATGAAAAAACAAAGAAAATATTTTGAAGTGACTAAAATCAAAACTTACTCATTTTACATAGATCCCCACGGTAGCATAAAAAAAATCAGAACCTTTACGGATTTCTCTCCTAAGATCCGTAAAAAACAATTTTTTTAGTTAATCAATTGCATTAATCAAGCCCATAATAAGAATCCATAAAACATAAGATTGCAGATTACATGCTCAGATTCCATTCTTCTAAAATAAAATAAATAAAAAACATAAGATTCCATGAAAAAATAAAAAAAAATGAAAATTAGGGGAAAGCAAAAGGGAGAAGGAGGAGAGAAAATATACCACCAGAACTCCTCAACAGTGTCGAAAGTGTAAACCTTGCGAAGAGAGGTTCCCCAAGCAGCGCCCTGTTTAGGTTTGGATTGATTGTCGCACCAAAACGTCCATTTTCGCTCCAGCTTGTGCTTCTGCCCTGCCTCCGCCGCCGGCGCCGCCGCAACCACTTCTTCGCCTGTTGCCATTTTTCTCTATCTTTCTCACTCAGCGACGCTAAGAGGAGTGAGGTTATGTTTTAGGGCTTTGTATATGTTTGCACCGACCTAAGCCAAAATTCTAATAAATTATATTTGGTTGTTTTTTTTAAATTGTATAAATAATTACAAAATTGATAGAGAACAGGAAATAATATATTAAAATGATATTATTGTATTGGGAGGCTCTGAGTTATTAACACAAATATAATTTAAAAGATATAGCTCAAACAACCTAAAAATAAATATAATTTAAATGATAAAACCCAAACATCTCAAAAGTCACTCTGTATTAGAGAATATTAAACATGAAAGACAGAAAGCAAACAGTTAGTATGATAATTATAAATAAGTTTGATCAAGTTTTAAATACATTATAGATTTAAGTATTTTTAATTTAACTTTTTATTTAAAATATTCTATTAAGTATTTAAAAAAATATTTTTATTTAAATATTATATTGGTTGGGTTTTAATGTCAATGACACGACATAACTGGTATTTTTGGAAAAGAATGAAGGAATTATAAGAATGAAAAGATGTAAGTAACAATTAACAACAAAATCAACCGATACTTAAATAAAATACAAAAACATTTTAAACGTTTTATAAAACAATTTTCAATAAAAATCAATATTAAAAATATTCAAAATTATAATATATTTAAAATTTAATTAAATTTAAGTTAAGAACGTTTTTCATTACAATTTTACTAGAAATAATGCCTAGAAAAAAAATCCAGTAAAAGAAAAACTTTTATACATTATCTTATGCCTTACCAAAACTCTTGTCCGTAAATATTTTATAGGAAAAAACCATAATGAAATAAGAAATGGTGAAAAAATGTTTTTTTTTTTATTTTTCATAATAGTTATCTCCTTTAAAAGGACAAATTTCAATCTTATATATTAATTAAGTCTTTCTTAATATGCATTAATATCTTACTTGAAATTTAGACAATAAAAAATAAGTTTTAAACTTTAATTATTAAAAAAAATGACCATGTTTAATTTTTAAATTAAATATTAAAATAAAAAAACAAACCTATTGCATACAAACATAACATGTAAAAATATTAGTATTCTAAAACTTATTTTTAATTGTTGTCAAAAGTTGATGATGTGTTTAGAATTACAAAATCAAAGTTATTCAAGTTGACAAAAGATCATATAACATAAAGTCAGTTAAAAAATATAAATATTTAAAAGATTCAATAAAATAAATTTTTTGATAAAATTCAATTAAAAATATTTATCTTTATAAGAAACTTAAAATTTAATTAAATTATTTTTAAAATTTTCATGTTTTACGCATAAATAATGAGACATACAATAGAACAACCATCTCACCCATCAACCAAAAAATATAAAAATTTTAAATATTTAATAAATGGTAATTCTATGAATGAAACTACTAATAAAAGATTATCTTGGTAAACTTTAAAGAGCCACAGCTCTGTAATTGGTGAGGAAAAAAATATAAATTTTGTGATTTAGTTGTTAACTATTATGTTTAAAGCAAATACAATTCAATAATAAAAATGAGTTATATGTAATTTGAATATATTTAAATATAATATTATATCTTATTTGAGTGTTTGCAACTTTATTTGCATGGTTATTTTATGTTATTGTATTTTAATATTTTTAAGTGTGATATTTGTTAAAAAATACATCATATTGCATTATTTATCAAAGTAAATTTATTTTAACCACTTAACTTTTGTTTTTGTTATTTCTGAAAATCACAATTTTCCTTTATTTTAATGTTATTTTTGAAGGATTAAGAATAATATTAGAATAAAAATATAAGTAAATGACAAAAAAATTATAAAATTATAAAAAACTTTAATCTATGAATAAATTGAAATGGAGGGAGTACACTGTAAATTAA
>Ga0099825_1009754_pt1 | contig 10792 bp, 3 predicted proteins | sample SiratroredBW_FD_76838 | JGI IMG/M metagenome (GOLD analysis project Ga0099825, IMG submission 76838) | Root nodule microbial communities of legume samples collected from California, USA - Siratro red BW | ecosystem: Host-associated > Plants > Roots > Nodule | place: USA: California | collected...
TATATATATATATATATATATATATATATATATATATATATATATATATATATATATATATATATATATATATATAATAGATATATAGATATAGATAGATAGATATAGATATAGATATGATACCAACCAGACACATTATATTAAATTAAAGGTCTTACTAAATGTGACTCTTAGTCTTCTATGTGCAGTTATATCGTATTCAGTTTAATTTATAGTAGTTTGCTGCGTTGGTTTTCTGGTCTTTCTGTTTTGGTGTTCTCATGACTTTCTGATATAGATTGGTCTTCAAGGTATGTTGTTTACAGATCTCAGAACTTATATTGCACATTCTGGTGCTAGTCTTGAGCATCCCTTGTGCTTAAGATCTAGTATTGATAAAACAATATGAATTGGCATATAAAAGGTAAGAAAAACAAATCTAATGATATACAATACAGGAAAACACATGCTCGATCTTGGGACAATATAAGGAAATAAGTTTGTTGAAGCAATGATATCAGCAATAATAACGCTGTAACAGCATTGAAACATGACCTGTACATATACTGATAAAGGAGGAGCAAAGAGATAAAGGAAAAGGAAACCATAACACAGCAGCCTTAATTAGAACGTTGTAAGCATGTGCATGTCAGATTCCTCTACCTCACCGCACATTGGCCTAGAAATTAAAATCTAGCAATATATATACTTTCGTTGATGCAGCTTTAAAGAAATTCTGAACAGTCTCTAGAAATGGGAAAGGGAATACGGGGAACATTTTCCACATGCTTCTCCAAATGTTTGGCTATTCTCACTAAAGCCTCTTACATCAAGATGTAATGTATCAATGTTTGAATGCCAGCTTCAAACGTTCCCCACAAAACTTTCCAGCGTGATATCGGCTAGTATTGTTGAGCATTAAGATTGGTCCACCTCCTGTGGCAATAAAAAAATTTCAAAATATTAGATAAATAAAAATACATCATGAATTATGTTAGGAATTCAACTTACATAATAGTGAGAAGTTTAATGTGGAGGCCATATGTAACTAATAATATATTTAACGTATCATTACATGTACGTTGTGGTGTCATATAAATGATCATTATTTTTTTTAGCTAAATAAATTATATAAATGAAAAGCACAAATGGATGCTTAACTTTTATTCAAGATATATCTATGCTCTTTTGTTATGATTTTTTATAAAACAGTAAAATATACAATCTAAACTTTTCAAATTCATTTCTCTATCTTAACCACTATGTTATAATTAACATTAAAAACACACAATTAAAAGTCATATTTCTACTAAATAGAAATTAAATATAATGGATTGTATTTGAGTTTACAGCCAATAACTTCAACCCTTTTAAAAAAAAAAATAATTCATATTCATACACGTCCTTGAACTAACTTTACCACCACTCAACAAATACAATGAATCCTATACATCATTTATAAAATCCATCACCAAAAACAAATGTTACACACTACCAAATACCAAGACAATACAGTTTTTAATTAGTAAATCAAGACTGTTAAACAAATTTTCAATGATATAACCCTTATACAAAAGTTGCTACAAAATATTAAACTTCTAAGTATAGGTTAATCTAGCCATCAAATGGTTATATATTTTCTACCGAGTGATATGAACTAACATAATCGATTCCGATTCGATTTGTGTTATAGGATGACTTTCAAAAATTCTCCTATATATGATACAACATATTTGTTTAATTCAAAACACTCCTCCTTCCAAAAGATTTGCATACAAATACCTCATATTGATAATGTTAACCATACATATTCCTGTAAAGTAAAATTTTCCATCACACATATATATATATATATAAAAGCCGAAATAGGTTTTTGAGGGAAAAAAAGTATACTTTGATTTTACCGTGGGTTTTTCACGAATGTGAAAGAGACAAGAACCATGAGTCTTTGTTGTATTTTCATTTGTATTAATTCTTTATTCATGACGGGTTTTGCTATGGATAAGAAATTAAATTCAAATAAAGAGAAATAACTTATATGATGCAATGAGATATAACTGGCTAGTCTGCTTTTATATAATATTTCCTAAAAGAACCTAAGTTATCAATTATACGTATATGACCAATATTCTTTATCATGGTGATTCAGCAACCAAAATTCTTAGTTCTAACAAGTTCAATAAATGTCATTGGTAGTATAAGCTTCACGATGAAACGCAGATTAAGGAATTAGCGAATGGTTCTTGAATTTCTTGAATGGTTTCCATTTCTTAAAATGTTTTGCAAACATTCTGCATATTGCTCATGGAATTTAACATATGAGTAATGCAATTTTTGAACCTTCATAGCTATCAGTTTGGCAACTTCCACCAATATGACCCAACCATCCAAGAAGAGCCCAATAACTATTTTATTTAAATATAACAAATACGAAATAAAAGAGAAGGAAATGACTTTAAAGCCTCAGAGAATGATCACATTACATCAATTTAAACTTATTCAAAGGGATATAAAATATTCAAATCAAGTTTAGGAGATTAAAACAAATTAAGTTGTAGTAGTCCTTTTAGAGTGTCACAATGAATAACATGTTTGACATTTGACTACATCAAATTTGACTAATTAACTAACAAATCTTCACACTAGAAAACCAAGATGGTTCAAAATCCTTATAATCTAGTCAGGACTTTATCTCACAGTCAGGACTGTACACAAATATCAACTCAAAGCGAATGAATTAAAGATTTAACTGTTTAAGAATTCATAGTTAAGGGTCTTGAGCTGGAATTAATAAATGATTGAATCTCTCCTCTCGCCCTTTTTAAAATTTTTGGTGCTAGTTATTTTTCTCACAATTATGTCCGGTGTGTTCATCTTTTGTGCATGATCCCGTTGTAGTTATTGTTATTTGTGTTTTAAGCGAATTAGTTTTGTGCAAATTTATTGTACGTTTCCTATTTGATTTAAATTGTGTTCAGAGGAATTTTGTCATCATAAAGCATCGACCTTTTCTTCTATCTCCAATTACCAGTCTCAAATCTTTGGTAACTAAAGTGAAGAATTTTTAAATTTAAGTATAACACTGAGTAAAAATAAGAAATAAAAAAAATTGAATAATATGTGAGAAAAACAAACTCACAATTATATCATCGGAAGATTTTGAATTGTAAGTACCAGTTAACTTATGACTGATTGTATCAAATATCGTTAATTACAACCTCAAAAGAACCCATCAGTTTTTAAGCATAAAAAAAATAAAATGAGTTGCTTCTTTTGGGTTAATCCTTTTATCAGCATGCCTTAAAATGATATAAGATTTTGTAGTATTTTAACTAATGGTTTAATACAATAAGTAGCTAAAAACTCCACAGACTGCTTACAATAATAACACTGCGAGTGAAATTAGATGTAAAATTGAAAAATCAGTAGTTTAATAAAGTAGACCAGCCAATTCATAGGGCCATCTATAAACATCCGGGAAGCTACAGATGTCTCACCTGGTAACCATGATAAAATTTATTTTCTGAGCGTTATGGTCATCACACATAATTGCACAAAAAATCAGCATTGAATTGCTAGTAATAGATGTTGGCAATCTCTTGAAGATAAGAGAAAAGCTCTTGTGGTTTAGACAACATGGGCATGTGATCAGCTCCACAAATCACTTTGACCTCATTAGGAGGGTTTCTTTCAACAATTGACAGTTGAAAATCGTGGTCCATTATTTTGTCTTGTTCGCACACTATATAGACTCTGGCCACAGTTCCGTGATTCTCTTCTGTGAGTTGCGTATTCTCTCGCAAATCTTCATCACTGAAGATGGGAAAGGGTCTCAACAGTGACAATGCCAGGGCCAAGTCCTGCCTCATTTACACATGCCATTCAATATCATGGTTAAGAGACTTTTGCAATCATCCGTGAAATTACTGCTTAATAAACTAGTTTTTTGTCGGGTTAAGTTTTAGTCTATCAATATTGTTACAACCATAAATGACAACCAAAAACACTTTTGTAAATTTGTAGAGTGATCTTAATCAATACTTAATTCAATTTTATTCTAAATAAGTGACATAACTTTAAATTTTTATATAAACTAGTTTCTAAAATTAATCAAATAATTCTGAGTATTTTTTAACTACAAAATCTTTCATTGTTCATGAGACTAATTCTTGTTCGTATTAGAAACATAAAGTTGAATGCTACAACTTATGTTTCCTTGTTACCAACTTTCCCCAGAAAGATAGCAAGTTCAAGAATCAATTGAATCTTAGCAACAGATTTCATCAACGTGATAAACAAAATGTAATAAACAAGTTCAATGTTTTGAAAGCACTGATTAAAGAATCAATATTTTTTCTTAAAGAAAAGTCTGGTATTTAGTAGCATGACACATACCTCGGGTGGAGATAGTTGGTATACGTTGGATGCTAAGTTTCGAGGATCAAATGTCATATATCGCTTTTGATGAATGTTGGTATAGTCATCAGACACATTCTTTGAGCCCACATCGAATTTTAAGCTTAGCCTGTGCTTGAACTTTACAAAGTTAAATTAAATTAGAATAAATTGAGTAACAGAGAGAGAGAAAAAAACGCAGAAGGAATGTTTGTACCTCTTGGAACAGTGAGAGATAGCTTAGATGGGGCCCAGGCATCCAACCGGTGACGAAAACCGCAGCAGCAATTTTGTCGGGGAAGATTTCCATGGCTATAGATATGCATAAGCCTCCAAAACTATGACCCACGAGGATGACTCGTTCCTCTGGAGGCAAAGAGCGTAGAAATTGGAGCAAAGGCTGAACATATTGCAAAACTGAAGTGAGGTCCTGCACCTGCTTCGGATTGATGCCGGATGCAGCCATGTCGAGAGATGTGAATTGAAGTCCACTCGATTTGAGTAAGGAAGAGAGCTTATACCAACACCAGGCTCCATGGTAGGCTCCGTGAACCAACACCAAACGCCTCTTCTTCTTCCCCTCCATGGTATCCTCTTTCATTCCTTCGACTATATTTTAATCTCTTCTTCCGTCCCTCCTTGCCCCAACAGAGTTAAATTTGACTATTCAAAAACCAAATTCTGACTTTTTTCTTCTTACGAAGGTACGCTTTATAGAAAATTATAAAATAATAAATTTACAAATATGTTAATACAAATATAATAAAAGTAATTAAAATTAATATTTTATATTGTAAAATCAATAAGATAAATTAATAAAGCAAATCTAATGCAGTATTAAAACTAATAAATTATTATATTTTTATTAATGATATTAAAAATATTTTAAATTTAGTTTTCTACTGATTAAAATTTAGTGGTAAATTTATGATATTATTATTTTAAATAATTTATTATTATTATTAAGAAATTCTAATTTTTAAAGATATTGTTTCAAGAATAATTAATTTTAGTTATGATAGATTAGTTTATTGGAAGGGGTTTTTGCTTGTTAAATAATTTAAATGTTTTTTTTTTGTAAATATAACTATTTATTAACTTAATCATGTAATTTTTAGAATAAACATTACTAACCTAAATAATAGTTAGAAAAAATTAAAACGGACTCTAATAATAAATTTAATTTGTAAATATGTTTTTATATTTCGTAAATTTAATTCTTAACTACGTTTTTATATCTGGTATGACATTTATTAATGGATAAAAAATTATATTTATTAATTACTAGTATAATGGTTAAAGGATGAAATAATAACTAAAAAATATTGCTATATTTTAAAATTATGTTCATGTAGATTTATTTATAAGAAATTTAATATGGGTGTGTATGTTTTCTCACTTTTCTTTTGTTCATCGTAATGAAGAGAGTTGTTTAAGTAATGAAATATGTTATCAATGTCAGTTTTATGTAAATTTTTTGTGCCAGCAAATGATTTAATATTATTATTCAGACTTTTAAATAAAGTTATAAAATATCTTATCTTAGAATTAGGTTGGATGATATTGACAACATCAATTTTTAATTGAAGAGAGTTGTGGACGAGTTTGATTTCAGTAACTCAAAGGAAGAGATAATATTTTAATTTTGTGCTTTTTCTTAAGTCTCTAAATCCATATTGATGAATGAGAAAGTTTGGTAAATGATAATTTTCCTTAACTAAAAACAAGTAAAAAAGGTTCCAAAACTATTTGGTTATTGTTGTTGCTCTTTATACGTTGTCACCAAAATAAAATATCATTTCAATGGAATTGTCCAGGGTTTTACGACAATTTTGTTTATGTTGTTCTCATAGTTAATTATATCATCAAAGAAGAGAAATTTATACATAGCAAATAATAAGTAATTCAGAATTATTTCTCATTGAAATCATAAATACATGGTCATTAGTTTGACATGTTTATAGAGATAAGGATTGGATTTGAAACACTATGATAAAGATCACTTTAGTACGAAACGGATCTTTGTGTGAATAATCTTTGGTGTAAAGTTCCACAAGAGCAAGTATGCTACAGCCTAAATTTTTCCTTAGTGGTTGTTGTTTAGTGGTTTACCATTCACACTAGCCTCAAATGTATTACAATAATTATATACACTAAACCTAATTTCTTACTGTTATAAATAATTAGCACCAACTTAAAACACCTAAACAATTGTTGTATTTTATATCATTTACGTATTCTTATTCATTTTTTTTGTTTTCAATTTTTTGTGCATTAATAAGCTTGTGTACAAATATTATAAGCTCAAACATGTATTTAACCAAATGAATACTATGTTAAACATTTGAGGTTAAAAAAAATATCTTTCTACAAATCCATAAAAAAATAGCAAATTTTATATCGTTGATGATATTCAATTGATGTTGTTAATTAGATTATTGTTGGAGAATATTTTATTGCAATCCATGTGCTATATATCACATAATATATTAAATATAGTGTATATGTTGATAGAATTAAATTAACCTACCCTTTAATGTATATTTGTTAACTATAAATATACATTACAAGAAGCATATAATGTTAGAGATAGCAACACATAATATAATAGATAAAATATATATATATTGATATTCATAATATATATTTTATTTTATTAATAATAGCTATGTTTTATAAATATAGGACATTACAAAAACATGATTTTTAATAAAAAAAAATATAGTAATGACCCTCCATAAAACTATAAAGTATGTATGATAAATATAGAATAAATAAAGAGAAAAGAAATCATTGAAAAAGAAATATATAATAAAAAGAATAAAATGAATGTGTTGTTTTAAAGAGAAATGTTTATGAAAAAAAACTAAAATTATTATTTTTTTTACATTATCTAATATTAATGTAAATAAATAAGTATTGTTTTTACTATTATGGAATTTCAGATTTTTAAAAAAATCAAGCGTTTTATTATAGAGCTACTATGAGACTATTTTGTAAATGAAAATTTGAATGTCTCCAAAATAATTTATTATTGTCTTACACAACACAATTTATACTATAATTTATAATTATTTTTTTTACTTTTTTTTTTCTATGTTATTGTGATAAGCTTTTCAAAATCTCATACTGCTGTTTAAAAATTGTTCACACTTTTCCTTCGTCAAAGTACCTATTTTCCTCAGTTTTTTTTTCTTGTCAACTAACTGTTAGTACATTTCAAAATTAAATAGTGGATGAACAGACAAATTTTATTAAAAAATAAATTCAAACTAAATTAATTTTTTTTACCTATTTTAACTATTTAATTGACCAATGTCAACCGATAAAACGTGGCATTACCTCTTCCATTCAAAATTATTGGTGTAGACTAATCTCCTTCACCCAGTCAGCATTGAAACGGTCAATAATAAGAAAATTTGGCGGGAAATTGGACTTTAAGGCACACATCAGTCTTCATGGATACTCCAGCCCCACTTAAATCAATTTCATATCTAACCTTTTGCTTTTATCACTACTAGCTCTTCATCCCACTCTCTATTTAAAAAGTAATAATCTTTTAAAATTTTAATACATTAATAAAAAAAACATTAAATTATTTGATTCAATTTAATATTAATTTATTAATTTTTTTATATTTATTTGTAATGAAAATGATTTTTTTTATTAATTACTTTTAATTGGATACAAGAGTATTATAAAAATAAGCTTAATAATAATTATAAAAGAGAATATATATATATATATATATATATATATATATATATATAATCTTAACGAATTAATTTATATATAAATAAATTTTAATGATGCAATTAAATTATTTCTTTCTGGTCCATTTTTTTTCCATGAAAGTGATAAATAATGGTAATTGTTTTTTAAATTAATTCTAAATATTATAAATAGAAAATTAAATAATTTTATTATTCATTTCTCTAATTAAAAATTATCAATTCTCCGTAGTAAAGTTTTTAACTTCTATCTACCTTCTTTTTAGATATTTCTAATAATCATATTCATCTCTCTCTTTCTAAGCCCGCAAGCTTATGACACGTACTTCAAAACAAATTTAACTCAACTTAAAAAAAAATTGAGGTAAGTTTTTCCTTTTAGAATTCAAAACTCTGTTTTATTGTTTAAAACACTGATATGGTTTTGAGTTGAATTAGTTTCATGTTAAAACTTAAAACTTTGGATGTACGTTTGTAGTTCTACTTGAACGGTTTATATATTGAGAAATCTTATGTTGTAAAAACTTTAGTTCAATTTTTTTATTGTGCTTTTAAAAATTGGAAATAACATATTAAAATACTGATATTTGTTAAATTGATAAAATTTTCTACAATGAATTCCTTAACCACATCTGAAAGCAATTTTAAAAACTACAATAGTTGGAAATGTGAAGGTGGTCATTTTAAAATGTAAAATTTCAAATTGACCAATTTATCAAATAAACTATATATATAATAAAGAGAGAAAATTTTAATTTTTAAAGATTTCATTTTTTATTTATGAATGATAATATATCAATATAGAGTGATAAATAGAAATCCAAACTTTATTTATTTTAAGATATATTTTACTCAAGTGTTCATTTATCGTTTAATTAAGATAATGATACATAGTAAGATTTTCTTATTTAAAATTACTCATTCAAGCAATAAAATATCAATGAAGTGATGAGTTTTATTGTCCAAATGACAACTTATAAAATCAGAAAGAAACTGTATTCATCATTTTTACGAAATAGTACTATATTAAAAATGATATATTGTTCAAGTGATATTTTTCTATAATTGTATGTTATATATTTTTAGTTTTTTTATGATGATCATCCTGTAACACTGGAACAGAAGACGATATAGGTGTAGTATATTATATTTTTTTCCTATCTTTTGTAAGATAAATTATGTAGCGGATGTTTCCGTTATGATACAGGAGAAAACCCTAGAAACACTAAGCACAAACCCAATCCATACATAGAAATCCCATATATTACAAGCTCTTCGCCCATCTTTATACCCTTCACACATAATTTGGCAATGAAAAGCAACAAATATACTCAGCTTCTAGAAATAGGTGTTGGCAATCTCTTGAAGGTGAGAGGAAAACTCCTGCGGTGTAGAGAACATGGGCATGTGATCAGCTCCAACAATGACTTTGACGGCATCTGGAGGGCTTCGCTGAATCATTGGTAGTTGAAACTCACGCTTGAACAAGTTGTCTTGCTCGCACAATATATATACCCTCCTCACACTTCCATAGTTCTCTTGTGTCAGTTTAGCATACTCACCCGACAATTGTTCATCACCAAAAATGCGAGTGGGTCTCAACAGTGACAATGCCAAGGTCAAGTCCTGCATCATTTACACACCTCCATCAAATGTCTCATGGCTTAGACAGTCTAAATTCCATATATGTTAAACTGGTTGTGTTTTGTTAATTTTCAATCTATCATATTCACCAGAAAGACTAATGCAAATTTGTAAATCAATATGAAAATAGTATTTTATATTTTGTATATGGTATATATACTTTTAAATTTTGGATGAATTTCTATCCTTAATTAAGTAGATTTCGATATTTTTAACTACAAATAAACATTTTTGCTTCCTGGTTTTTCCGTGCGTGAAACCGCGTATGAACACAGATGAAATTAAATTGCCCCTTCACGAGAATAGTTTTTATTTCATGGAAAGAACATAAAAGTTTAATGCTTAAAATTTTGTTTCCTGATTATAAATGAATCTTAGCAACTTCTAGCATGCAGACAAAATCAATTTTTTATAGACTCAAATATAAACTAATTTTTATATTAAAGTTAGTTAATATCAGATTTTACTAATTATATTTAAAAAATAACTTTCTGGAACTAATCTTCGTGAAAACTTGATGTTTAGAATAACAAAGATTCATTAAAAATAAATCCAAATTAAATAAAAGGCGTGTTTAGGATGATCCGCTAAATCAGTATGCATTAAATTTTATATTAAGTATTGAAGAAAAAAAACATAGCGGGTCCCTGTATATTTTAAAAAAAAAAAAGTGATAATGATAATGATTATGAACCATATAAAAAAATGTAAATAAAATAATGAGAATAAAATAAAAGTAACAATGGTAATAGTAAAACCACAAGACCTTAATATATAGTTAGATATGTTTAATTAACAAAAGGTTTCATAACGAAATTATTTGAGTACTTTTTTTTATTATAATATTTCCTATACTATACATCTATATCTCTGATACTCATTAAGAATATCTCATTTTATATTAAAACAAAGAACAAGATTAAATTAAAATATATATATATATATATATATATATATATATATATATATATATATAATATTTATAATATATATATTAAAAATATATATATATAGTATAGAGATATAAAATAAAATATAGAATA
>Ga0099825_1009755_pt1 | contig 10791 bp, 10 predicted proteins | sample SiratroredBW_FD_76838 | JGI IMG/M metagenome (GOLD analysis project Ga0099825, IMG submission 76838) | Root nodule microbial communities of legume samples collected from California, USA - Siratro red BW | ecosystem: Host-associated > Plants > Roots > Nodule | place: USA: California | collected...
ATTCTAACCTAACAAAATTAAGCAACAATTAATGTCAAGTAAATATGCACTCACAATGCACTCCCAGTGTATCACTTTCTCATAATAGTATATCCTGTCAATCCTTGTTAATGTTAATCCTCTCACTGTCTAGTTATCTTCCTAATTCTCTGCAACTGCTAGCTCAAGCTTAAAATTAAGACTATGCTACTTTACATGCACGCAGAATTTGCAGTTAACAGCTCCAACCATTTCTATTAATCCCCCCAACATTACAGGCACATTCAGCACAAAATATATCATGTTTTACCAATTAGCTCAGCTTGTGCCTAAACCTATTACAGTTATCCATAGTGTGCAGTGTTAATATAGTCATCTATCATCAAATATATACATTCATCCCAAAATTAAAAGAACTATACTACCGCACTTGTCTCTGATCAACTTCCTCCTAATCAGCACCTCAAAACATCATCACAGCAACATTTGCACATTAACAGGATCATCAAAACAACAACAAAATGATACATCATCAGCAACAATCTTCATCACCCGATTCCTCTTACTTCCATCAGCAACCTTCAGTAGTTGCTATCTTTCCTCTCATTTCAGCAACCTTCAGTAGCTACTTTGATCATCATATTCTTCTTCTACTACATCTGCATCATCCGAAGACTCATCTAATGATATATCATTGTTCCCAACTGAGTCTTCTCCTCTGTCTGCATGTTCCTCCTCCTCTGTATCTGAGGAGATGACAAATTGTATATTCAAAGACTCCACATCTTCATTAATAACAGGACCCAAAGGCCCTGTTACTGCCCTCCTATCTCTCTTTGGCCTCCTTGGCGGTTCTTCTGCTGGAGCATCTGCTTGCGGTTCTGTTGGTGCCTCTTCTACTTGAGTAGCTGCTGGAACTCCTGGAGGTTCATTTTCTGCCCTTGCCTCCTGATTACCTGCAGTGTTGTGTACTTCAGGATTCTCATTTTCTGCCCCTCCCACTAAACTGGACCTGTCCCTAGGTCAGTTCAGATAGGAAGACAGTTCTTCTTCATTCATCTATGTTTTGTCTCTCATTGCCTGGTATATCTGCATCATAAATCTACAAATGGCGATTTGTTAGTCTTCCAAATGAATAATAAACTCTTGGGACACAAGATAATGTTCCCATGTTTGAAGGGCCCTTATCAAAGCATAAAGTTCTTTGTCATAGGTGGGATAATTAAGAGTGGCACCATGTAATTTTTCACTAAAATATGCAATGGGATGACCACCCTGAAGTAACACAACACCTATGCCTACTCCTGATGCATCACACTCTAGCTCAAAAGGTTTAGAAAAATCAAGTAGAGCCTAAATGGGTGCATTAGTGAGTAAGAACATTATCTTTTGAAAAACATTTTCTTGTTTTTCACCCCAATGGAATGTAACATCTTTCTTCACCAACTCATTGAGAGGTGAAGCTAGACTAGAGAAGTTAGGAACAAATCTTCTATAAAAAATTGTCAAACCATGAAACTCCATACTTCTCATACATTCTTTGGGGTGGGCCACTCTTGGATGGCTTTTATTTTTTAGGGGTCCACATGAACCACATCTTTATTAAGAATGAAACCTAAGAACACAACACTATATACACAAAAGGTACATTTATCTACATTGGCAAAAAGTTAGTTTTTCCAAAAAGCATCACCAACCACTCGTATAGTCCAAATTTGGTCTTAAAAGCGGTTTTCCATTCGTCACCCTCTTTGATTCCAATTTGGTGATATCCACTTTTTAGATCAATTTTGGAAAACACAGTGGACCCATGCAATTCATCAAGCCTGGGATTGGGTGCCTATATTTAATAGTGATGTTGTTGACTGCGCGACAATCACAACACATTCTCCATTTTCCATCTTTTTTTGGCACCAATAAAACTGGCACGATGCACGGGCTAAGACTCCTTTGAACCCAGCCTTTGTCTAATAACTCTTGAACCTGAGATTCTATCTCCTTGGTTTCTTCTGGATTTGTATATGTCGGTTTGTTTGGCAGACAACACCTAGAACAAAATCAATTTGATGTTCTATTCCCCGACAAGGTGGTAATCCTTTAGGACCGTCACTAGGAAATACATCACCAAATTATTTCAAAAGTTTTTCAATTTGTGGAGGCAGAACCTTAGATTCAGTTTTATCAGACTGTGCACACATGAGTATTCCTTTACACAACAAGAGGTATGGAGGTTGCTCAATAAGGAGACAATTTTTCAAAGAATTTTTAGTTAATAAAGACTCCTTTTGAGTGACCTCGTGGGAAGGAACACCAAGCTCCCACACCTCAAATTCATCTTTAAGGCTCAAGTTTTGAGATTTTTACATTTTATTTTTCCTTTCACTATCTAATTTCTTTTTCATTTGGACTTGATCCTCCAACACCTGAGTGGGAGTCAAAGGATGAAGTACAAACATTTATTTTATGAGTAAAGGTAATTTCGTTGGTAAGACCATAATGAATAGTTTGTTTATAAAATTGCCATGGTCTTCCCAAAAAAACATGACAAGCTTCCATGGGGACTACATCACACAAAATGCCATCAACATAGTTCCCCACAGAAAACTTGACCTTTACTTGGTTTTTAACATTAATGTCCCCCCCGACATTAATTCAATGTAATTTAAAAGGTTTAGGCTGGGGTAATAACTCAAGTTTTAATTTATCAACCATCCTAGCACTGAAACAATTACAACACGACCCGCTGTCAATGATGAGAGAACATACATTTTCAGAAATTTTGCATCTTGTGTGGAAGATGTTCTCTCGTTGTGGCTCGGGTTGTGGGCTAGGTTGGCTGTGAAGGGAATGTCTAACCATCAATAGCTCTCCCTCATAAGCATAAGCATCCTTTCCTCTTTCACTATCAGACTCCTCGCTAATGCTTTCAACATTCTTTTCTTCCTCACTAATGGTTCTCATAGATGGACATTGAGATTGTATATAACCCCGACCCAAGCACTTAAAACACTTAATGTCACTAGTTCAGCCAGAGGATGTGGATTCTTCTCTTCTTTTGATATTTTCTTGAACTATGGCTTTAGGAGGATTCTCTCTTGGTTTTTCTTTTAAGGATTTCCCTTCCCTCTTATGATCGGCCTTGGAATAAGAGTTAGAGTAAGAACTTCGACTTGTGCCTTTTCTCAAAACTTGTTGTTCTACTTTGATACAAATTTGCACTAAGTCATGGAAATCCCTATAAGGGAGAAGTTATACTTTATCTCTTATTTCTAGACTCAATCCACTTAAAAATCTAGCCACAGTCACATTTTCATCTTCTCTAATTCCCGTCCTTATCATGTATAATTCCATTTTCTGCCTATACTCTTCAATACTCATGTTCTTTTGATTAAGTCAATGAAGTTTGTCCATGAGTTCTCTATGATTGTTGGAAGGAATATGTCTTCTGCTAAGGGCACTCTTAAGATCATTCCAATAGGTTATGGCCGGTTCATGATGAAGAAGTCTATCCCTTACTAAGGCAGTCCACCAATGCAATGCATGACCTTGAAACTAAGAGTAGCTAGGGGAACTTTCCTTTCTTCACTCACATTACAACGCTCAAACAATTGTTCCACCTTCATTTCCCAATCTAAGAATGTATCTGTATCATTAGTACCATGAAATTGGGAAAGATCCACCTAGTTTCTTTGGATTTTCTTTCTTTCTTAGGGTGGTGATAAGGGTCAGGCTAAAGTGATCAATTTGCTCTCATGCTTTTCTACTTGGGTTTTTCATCCTCGCTATTAGAATAATATTTTTTTGATGAACTAGTTTTTGATTTACACATGTGATCCTTCTTCTTTAAGGTCTTTAATTCTTCCGCCATAATAGTAAATTGTACATCAGTGTTGATTTTCATAATCTGAATTTCTTCTAAAATTTTTCAAAAATCTGATGTATTGTGTTGAGACTCATTGCCACTATGGTGAAGGCAATGTCGAGACATCTTAAATTGTGTGAAGAAGTGCTCTCAAGATAAGACAAACTAGTCTAGCACATTAGGGGGTCTCCTAGGAAAGTGAGGTGCGTCACTAGGACAACTTAAGTACCAAGACTTTCCTTGCCAGAGCCTTGCCCAATGTACTTTTCCAATTGTTCTTATAATGAGTCCACTAAGTCACAAACGAAGGTGACTCAATGAAAAGAATAAAGCCTAGTCGGTTTACACAATTGAAATAAGCAAAAAGAAGTAAAAATAATACTTGAAAACTTAAAATTAGTCGAGTCCTAAGGTGAAGTTCTTTGGCACCAAGGACTTTAGAAAAACTTCACAGTCTACACATTTTGAAATATTCCACCAATGATAAAGAGTTTGCAATTACAACTCAATTGAATACGATGAAAATTTTGTTGAAAATTAAAATTCCTAAACTATGCATTCCTTGTGTTTGTGCTTTTGCCTCACTAGTGTATCACTCCTTTGGTGTACTTTGTTCAATGAAACTTTTTGTAGCATGACCGCATTTCTCATTGTGAATCATTCTCCACTAGTGCTTGGAAGTTCAGCTCTTGATGGATTGGTTCCAACTCAACTCAAGTGCTTCACCAAATACTAATTCACCATGAGGTCACAAATACAAAGCAATAAAAGCTAATTTGAAAAGCACAACTCAAAGGATTATAAAATGACAAACTCAAAGGAATGTAATTAGAAATGACAAACAAGAAATTAAAGCTTAAAACGGAAGTTTAGCACTCAAAAGATGATCTAGGAATGGCTCTAGAGTAGATTAAGAAACAGCAAAACAAAAACTAGAATTCGGTTCTGGCAGCAGTTCTTGTGTGATTTATGGTATTCGGTATAGTTCTCCTTTCGTCTTGAAATTTTAACCACAAATTCAAAACATCATAAGGATCTTCCACTCAAAATTTGAGAAATTTCGGACCAGTTTTGCGCTTTCAGTAAATCAAACACAGAGAGCCTTTTTCAGTACAATATTGCAGTTTTCCAGTTTCAATAGTTCTCTGGCAGCGATGCTTACAAAATTTATCACGATCCGATTACAAGGAATTAGGTCACCAAATTTTTATCACACATTCCTAACATCTCAATCTATGTTGAATCCAAATTTGAGGAATTAAAAGTCACGGAATTATTCCCAGTAAATCAAACAAAGAGGCGATTTTCTACACTGTCACCAGTTTTGTCCAGCCCCGAGCATTCAGATTTTACAATTTATTATTTTTTGTACAGATGGAATTAGAAGGCGTCTTTTTCTCAAGGTGGCCTCATACAACATTTCACGCACAAATACACATTATTCCGCTCAAAAAAAGTTGGCAAGTTTCAGTAACATTCCTCAAACAACAGCAGATTTGGAAAAAGAAAACCTACGGAATCCAATGGCAATTCGAACAAGCTTCAAGACATTTGGAAGTGATAGACTCTAGGAAAATCACTAATGATCTAATAGTGAATTATGAACTCAAGAATGAAATTAAAAATGCACACAAAGCACAACTCTTTTCATCAAACACATTGTGATCACAATTCTTTCACACGCACATTTCAGCAAACACTTGATCTACAAGTTTCAACCTAAGGAATTTATGACATGTAAGGACTATACATGACTTGGACACATACTATGGATCATAAAATTGAAAGTTAAGACTCAATACAATATTTTGAACCGATTAAAATCAAAGAAGACACAAGAAATATCAAAAACAATTTGCATCACATACAAAAACACCTAAACAATGTTTTACTTTTATTTTATAATTTGATTAATCTCTTCAAAATTTAACGTATTAATAAAATATAAAAATTTAAAAAATCTAATAATAAAATATGAAAAAAAGATAAAAATTGTGAAAAAAATGGTTCACCCAAAATTAGTGACCTAGTACCTCTATTGAAGACTTATCAGATAAGTTTCCCTTCTCAAACTTTGCATGTTGAATTGTTGAATCAACCGAGAAAAGAAATTAAGCGAGCGAGCTCTCACATTTGCACGCATGCTTTGGGAACCAAAACTCCTAAAGTCATTTTTAATCTTGTTATCATCTTCAATTCTTTTCTTGGTGAGTTGAATTAAACTCTTTTAATAGGATTCTTAATACGTACAAATTATAAAAAAATATAACTTTTAATATATATGAAAATTATTCAAACTTACAAATCTAAATACGGACAAATTATAAAAAAAATGAGATGAATAAAAATTAAGATATTCTTAATAGATTTTGCAAACAATTCTAAATTTGAAAAAAAAAAAGTTTTTTCACAAGTAAAACTAACTTAAGATAGAAATTAAAAAAATTAAAAGTTATATAATTAAGTTTATTCAAATTAACTTATAAATAAATAAACTTTAAATTATAAAAAACTAATTTTAATTTACTTTTCATTCTTTTATAATTTATGAAAAAATTTTGCATATATGAATCTGATGGGAATGTACAGACTAAACAATAAGAGAGAAAAATGAATATATTTTACTTTTCTTTTACAATTTCATTAATGTTTTTTAAAATTTAACAGATCAGTCAAATATAAAAATTTGATAAATATAATAATTAAAATGTGAGAAAGAAAAATTTATAAATTGTGAGAAAAACTGACTCTTAGCTTTTAGAAATAAACCTCATTAACTCATCAAAGCATTTAATATTCACACAAACCTCATTAACTCAAATAAAAATTACTTTACTGAGGTAAACATATATTAAGCTTTCTTAATTGTAAAGAGTTATCAAAATTATATCAAATTGATTTAAAAAAATTAGAATAATTAAAACTAAAAATAATAAAATTAAAAACTGGACATATTATTTTATTATATAAAATAATATTAATTATTTGTTTGAACAATGAATATGTTATATTGAATATAATTTTAGAGCATATAAATGTAAATTTTGCAATTGCTTTCATATCCATATTATTTTTCAATTGATTTTTAATATAATAATCATAATTAAAAAATTGTAGAATTACATAATAGTTTTAAAATTAGAGTTCTATCACTTTGATTATACAATAGTAATAAATTCAATAAATTGTATACTGAAAAATAGAAGACATAATATTAAACAGTTTTATATTCAACAATATTTTGTATCATTATACTTATACTTATATGTCACTAAAAATAGAGAAAATTCAATATAGAATATTTGTCGTAAATATTACAAGTAGTCCTACAAAATAACAAATTGTTATATTAACCATGCATGCAAAAGTTTTTAGTCAAGGATTGAATTTTTTTTCTAATTTTAATGAATAATTAAAAGATAATTATCTATAATAATTTTAGTTTAAATATATATTGTAATTGTTGCAGATAGGGATGAGGCCTTTTAATAGTTTGTATATGGGTGCAAACCTCACTTTACAAGTCATTTTTGTAAGGTTGAGTTAGGCTTAAATTCCACTTCTTGAGATGGTATTAGAGCCTATCCTAGCACGTTTATTGGGCCTATCGGGCCACCTTCTATCGGGCCGCTATCGGACCACTCTTAAACAATATAGTCCCACGCACAAGTTGAGCAGTCTCAGCATGAGGGGGTGTGTTGGAGATCCAACATCGACTAGAGATTAGGCCTTTTAATAGTTTATATCTGGGTACAAACCTTACTGTTAGCACCAGTGGGTTGCTGTGATGATTTGATGAAGCCAACCAAGTGAAGGAGTTCAAGACCATGTGATCATGTGTGGAATGCATGAAGAATTCATGAAGATTGAAGAGCTTGGTCTAGAACCTAGGATTGTGTGTTGTGGGGTAAGTTGGATTTCAAATCAGTGATGCATGCAATCTTAATCAAGGATAAGCTTCATAAGTTTTTTTGAATTAACAAAAGTTTTGATAAATCCTTAAAATCAAAACTTGTGTTTTGAATAATTGTCTTAACTAACTGGAGAAAAACAGTCGACTATTTGCAAAATTATCTATTAAATTATCATAATGAATTTTATTTAAAAAAGTTAATCCGTTTAAGCTTTGTTGAGACATTGTTGATCTTAAATAAGATTTTATTAGTTTAAGTTTTGAAAATAAATTCTTTAACTTAGCACTAAGATTTCTCCAAACTCTACTACGTTCCTTACCTAGTTTACTAGTACAACCAATAACATTAAACAATTTACAATAAAAAAACAGAATACTCTAGCTAAATCTATAGAATAAATAAGAAATCTTCTTTCATTTTTCTTCCCATTAGACAATTTTTAGATGTAATATGATAGAGATAAGTTTCTTGAGTATTTATCTTTTCGAAAATCTATATTAGTTATCCTAATAAGGCATTTTTTCTACTAATAAGTCTCTCAATTTCGTATCAATATCCTCCCATTGTCTTGCAATTTCATTTTTAATATATATTTTTAATATTAGAATCATTTTGTCTTGCAATTTCATTCTTTTTATCATGAGTTTGAGAATCAGAATTATTATCATGAGTTTGAAAATCAAAATTAATATCTTCGTTGATTACTTTATTATTGTCTTCACCTATATTTATATTGTCATATTCACCTATATTTATATTGTTATCTTATTCATTCAAATAAGACTTGCCTATATTTTCTAATTCATTTTATTTGTTTATTTTTATAAATTTATCCATAGCCCCTTTTTGTGATTCAACCAAAAATTCAACTCTTCTCTTTTTTTGAAGTTTTGAATAACCTGATTCAAATCTTCTAGTTGACATACTTGTATATTTTTATATAAAATTAAAAACTAAAATATATATCACACTGAATATAACTTATAAGCATATAAAATGAGACTAAGTTAAAAAGGTAAAACCTTATTGTCAAGACAATGTCGTCTTGAAGTCTCGAGTCTCTTACTATCTTTCGATCATGTCCTTTGGTAAGTCTTTTAATATAATTTATAAATTCTAAATTCTCTTTCTTAATATGCACAAATTATTTTAAGATTAATTAAACAATAATGAAAAATAAAAAAAGTTGAGATCAATTCATCAATCTGATATTATTTTGTACCTAATATTGATGCACCCAAAAGGAGTAAAAGTGAATATAAACTCTTCTTCCTCAATCAATCTACCACTCCAAGTCTCCAAATAAAGACATATAAATGCACATTATAGAATAATGAAACAATTTTGAAATTGGAAACAAATTGAAATAATATTAGGGAAGAACAAAGAGACAAATAGACAAAGGAAGGAAGGAGAGAAGTGAAGAAGGAAGGAGAGAATTGAAAGAGTCAGATAATGAAAAGACATATAAAGAAATGATGTCAATATGTTCGAATACAAGGAAGAGATAGAAAATTAGAAAGTTTTGATAGGTAGGATTCCTTTACTGATCAATTTCTTTTTTAAAAAATATTACTAATTTATTATAAGAAAGTTTCAAGAATATTATTCATTAAATAATATTTATAGTATCAATATAACTTTAAAGTCATTAAAGAATATTTATAGTACCGATGTAAACTTAAAGTCAGTTAAGATATTTTAAATTTTTAATTAATTTTTTTTAGTATAATTTTAAAATTAAATATTTTATTTTATTTTATAATAATATATGATTATTAAATTTTTTTTGAGACCTTCGAGGCCTTCAGGCTTAAAGCGGTTGGTTTACCTGCTTGTGCCTTGAGCCACCACTATTTTAAGTGTTGGCAAGTTCAAATCTATTGGATGTAGCTTTGAATACATGTATTGTAACAGTATGAAACTGTGGTACCATATAGCTGATGGGAAATAACTTCCTAAAATGTGAGCGGGTTTGAAGCCTTGATTAGAGCTTCTTAAAGGCTCAAATAAAGTTGAAGTTGTTGGACAACATGCCAAAAGTGTGAATGCGTAAAACAATGGTTATTGTAGAGGCCTGAGGACTGAATTGGGATGAAAAATTGGAATCTTGATAGTGGATGAGGTATTTCTCTAAGATCATGACTAGAAGGAAGCCTCTATCACATTTGACAAAGGACATCAAGCAAGGTCTACCTCAAACCAAACCCAACTCAGAGGAAAGGTAACTAGAGCTTAGCAAGCTCCAGTAAAGGAAGACAACACTTTTGAAGTTGATTCAAACAAAAGACAACACTTCCGAAGTTCATTCAAACAACACAATTGGTACTGAAACATATAGGATTGCTTTACAATCTCTTAAGAAAAATATTTCAAACAATGTAACGGACATAAGATCCAATCAGAATAAGTAAATTGCCTCTCTTTACTCTATGTCTTAACCAGTGCCAACCCCTAATATGGGTTAGGCTAAAGATCTCCACACTATCCACAATTCCATTTCTAAAACTACTTTATTTCAATGAGAATATGTCTCAGTCGCAATAGCCACCCATAATATTTTCCATAATTGGTTACCTTTTGTGGTTAACATGGATAGTTGAAAATGATGATAATGATAATAACTACAATAATAAAAATATGATTAACTATAGAAACTATTATTATTATTATTATCAATAATAATAATAATATTAATAATCGTATTATCACAAGTTTTATTCCTAATTTTTGGTATTTTATCCAAAAACACTATCCAAGAAAATAATTAACTGAAAAAAGTGTCTTTATTGTCTAAAGTTTCAAAAACAAATCTTCACCACTCTTTCTTATAATATTATTAATCTTTTAGGTAAGTTCAAAAATTCTAAAATTATATGCATAATTAATCTAAAGTTTTCATTATATGTGCCCCATTTTCAACTTTTCCTTCTCTAGTAGTGCCCGGGCTCGAATAGTGGTGAAATTTTAACCGAAAAAATGGGGCTAGAAAAAGTCGTCAAAATTTGACAGAAACATTTTTCAGCCATAGTGATG
>Ga0099825_1009758_pt1 | contig 10789 bp, 13 predicted proteins | sample SiratroredBW_FD_76838 | JGI IMG/M metagenome (GOLD analysis project Ga0099825, IMG submission 76838) | Root nodule microbial communities of legume samples collected from California, USA - Siratro red BW | ecosystem: Host-associated > Plants > Roots > Nodule | place: USA: California | collected...
GTTATAATATATATATATATATATATATATATATATATATATATATATATATATATATATATATATTGAAAAAAAAAATCAAACCAAACACAAGACCTAATAGAATATGTAATATGTCAAACAAAATATATGAAGAAAAGTAAGAATGATCGTGAAAAACACATGACAAAGGTCATGAATAAAAACATAAAATATAAACTACTTCTTAATCCAAAAAACATATTACCAAGAAAACATGAGGAAGGTCATGAAAAAAAAAAAAACTCCATATAGACTACTTTTTAATCTAAAAAAAAATATTAACAAAATCATTTTATGGATAACATTTTTATGTCTTCAATTTCTATTTTATGTCTTGTAAAATATATTAAGTTTTACTTATTAATTATTAAAGTAAGTGAATATTATTTTTAACTCAAATAATGTTCTCACGTACTTATACATTAGTTTACATGTAGTTACAAAAGTTAAAAATATGAAACTTTTCAAGATTCAATAATAATAAAAATAAAAGGATGTTTTTCATGTAAACACATTTGGTCTTTAGTCTAATACACAAATTGTGCTTTAATAATGAGGGAGTATGATAGAGTAAGGGAGGATATAATTAGTGACTGAAAAATAAAAGATGTGAACTGGATGACGGTGACTAAGAGAAAAAAATACAAAGTAAGAAGTAACAACGTTTTTCTTTACCACGTTCTCACAAGCATATGGATTATTAGATATGCGGAAAGTGTTTCAAAGATAGGGAAAGCGAAAAATGTATCCATAGTCAAGAAAGTTGACAGATGGGAGATCGATTTGACTTTGTAAGATTTATGGGAGTGAAAAATGTAAAAAGTATTAGAGAAGGAGTTGGATATAATAGTTATAGGTAATGTAAAACCAAAAATAAATAATTCCTACTTTGACCATGGAAGAAGACAACTACAAATAATGATAGAAAGGCTTATCACGGTAGATAAGTGGACGAAATTTGGAGAAATAAACAACAACAGAAAAGGGTAACAGTTGACATAAGGATCTGTAAGGTGTAGGAGGAGAGGAAAAACCTCATTAGGGAGGAATTGATAGGGGTGGGAAAGGCATAATGTTATTTGTGTTTGCATAAAAGAAACATAAAGAGAAGTTATCATTGAAGGTATGTCTTATGCAATATGAGGGATCAAGAAATAGGCTGGTATGAAAAAACAACTATTAATAAATGATAAGTAATTATTATGTGAGAATCATTAATGATTCTGATAGCCTTACAAGTTGGTTTTGTCAAATATGTTCACTTGCCAAACAGAAAAGACTTACATTTCATGTAAGCACTTCTTCAAGCAATAAAATTTTTGATTTGTTACATATGGATATTTGGAGACCATTAGCCATTACTTCTATGTATGGATATAGATAATTTTTTACTATTGTGGATGATTTTCCTAAGCATACTTGAATTTTTCTTTTGAAAACTAAATCAAAAGTAAACAACTGCATTAAATATTTCATTACTTTGGTTGAAACTTAATTTTCTACTACTGTCAAATACATTAGGTCTAATCAAGGACCTAAATTTAATTTGCATCAGTTTTACTCTCTCAAAGGCATAGAACATCAAATGTCTTGTGTTGAGACTCCACAATAAAATGTAGTGGTAGAGGGAAAACATCAATGCATTTTCAGCATTACTAGGGCTCTTATTTTTCAAAGTAACTTGCCTAAATTGTTTTGGAACTTTGCATCCTTTCGTGTTATTTTTCTATTTAATAGATTGCCTAGCAAGATTTAACATAACAAAAGTCTTTATGACATTTTGTACAACTCTTCTCCTGATTTAGCTTTTATTAAAGTTTTTGGTTATGAAGCTTTTTTGCATCAATTTTGATTCATAATAAGAAGAAACTTAATTCTCGAGCTAGAAGGTGTGTTTATTTAGGCCATAGGCCAGGGATCAAAGGTTCACTCTTCTATGACTTACACACCAGAGAAGTTTCTTTTATCCAGAAATGTCTCCTTCAATGAAAATAGTTTTCCTTTTAAGTATATTGTCAGTCATATAGATAGTGAAAATTTTGTCATGCCACATTTTCCAGATTATCAAGACATTGATATCTCTTTCCTCACATTCTCTTCCCAATTACAAAATCAATAAACACCATATATTGTCCCACAACAAAATTATTCCTCTCCCACTATCACAACTCCTAATAATCTTGTACCTCCTACTATAAGAAAATCCATAGAAGCACCAAACCTCCTGCTTAACTCAATGATTTTCATTGCAACGTAGTTGCAGGAATAGAGAGCAAAAATTCCTCTTTAGTTCAATATCCTATTTTCAGTTTTGTTAATTACTCAAAAATTTTTAACAATCATAAGCATTTTGCATTTAGTATCTCTTCCATTGTAGAACCGAAAACTTATGCACAAACAGTGAAGCATGAGAACTAGAGGAAAGTCATGGATGATGAGATTAATACTTTAGTTAAAACTGGAACCTGGGAATTTGCTGACCTATTGGAAAACAAATAGTGGGATGCAAATGGGTGTATAAGACTAAACACAAGACTGATGACTCAATTTAGAGGTTCAAGGCTAGACTAGTAGCCAAGGGATTCACACAACAAGAAGACACTGATTTCAGAAAAACTTTTTCTCTAGTGGCCAAAATCACTACTGTCAAGCTCTTACTAGCCATTGCAGCTACTAAAAATTGGCTTCTTGAACAACTTGATGTCAACAATGTTTTCTTGCATCGAGATCTTCATGAAGAAGTATATATGGAGGTTCCTAATGGTGTAGTTCCCTCAAAACCTGGTCAGGTTTGCAAGCTGAGAAAACCTCTTTATAGTCTTAGACAAGCTAGTAGACAGTGATATGAAAAGTTGTCTACAATCCTTATAGTTTCGGGTTACACAGTCTGATTTTTTTTTTATTCATTAAATAATTTGCTATTGGTGCATTCATAACCATTCTTATCAATGTTGAAGATATGATTGTGACAGGGAATGATGCTCAAAAGATTGTTTTAGTCAAGTCTCAACTTGATTACTTATTCAAAATTAAGGATCTTGGTCAATTAAAATTTTTCCTTAGATTAGAAGTTGCTAGATTAAGCAAGGGCATTTTCCTTAACCAAAGGAAATACACTTTAGAGCTTTTAGTTGTTGTAGGCCTGTTAAGATGTAAACCTTCTATCACTCCTATAGATCCTTAAATAAAGCTCCATTCCAAAGAGAGTCCTCTCCTTGAAGACATTTCCATGTATCGACGGCTCATTGGACAACTTATATACCTGACCAACACTAGGACCGACATTTGCTTTGTTGTCAATCATCTCTCACAATTCTTATCAGCTCCTACAATGACTCATTACCAAGCAGCGCTCAGGGTTCTTTGTTATCTTAAAGCTAATCCTGGTCAGGGGCTCTTCTTTCCTAGTGATTCTCCTTTACAACTGAAAGGTTTTTGTGACTCACATTGGGCATCTTGCCCTGAAACTCGTTGCTCCATTACCGACTTCTGCATTTTTCTTGGTGATTCATTAATCTCTTGGTGATCCAAGAAGCAACACACAGTTTAACGATCCTCCACTGAGGTTAAATATCGGGCTTTGGCCTCGACAACCTATGAAATTTAATGGTTATCTTATATGCTTCATGATTTACATATTGTTCCTCAAGCCACTACAATTCTTTTTTGTGATAACAAGTCTGCCTTACATTTAGCTGTCAATCCTGTGTTTCATGAGCGTAGGAAACATATTGAAATCGATTGTCATATGGTTAGAGAAAAGGTTCATGGTGTTCTTTGTTTACTCCCTATCAACACTAAGTCACAGGCTGCTGACATCTGTACAAAATCTCTCATATCCAAGTTGTTCTTACATCTGTTGTCCAAGATGAGTTTAGTTGATCTCTACGCTCCATCTTGAGGGGGTATTAATAAATGATAAATAATTATTATGTAATCATTAGCGATTCTATTAGCCTTACAAGCCAGTTTTGTAAGGTTGAGTTAGGCTTAAAGTTCACTTCTTGATATGGTATCAGAGTCTATCATAGCAAAGTTGTTGGGCCTATCGGGTCACCTGCTATCGGCCGCTACCGGACCACCTTTACATATAAGTTTCACGCTCGAGTTGAGGAGTCTCAGCGTGAGGAGAGTGTTGGAGATCTCACATTGATTAAAGACGAGGCCTTTCAATAGTGTTAGGTATTCAAGTGTGAGTCTAAGTCCCACATTGGATAGAAATGAGAAAGTTGAGCAACATATAAGAAAGAAGACCCACAAACCTCAATGCCTTAAGGTTTTGGGTTGAAGGTGACGTCATTCTCTTATAGGTTGGGCTCATTTCTTATTCTTGTTTGTCTCCCCAAGGTTTTCCTGTCGGATTTCTCCAACAAGTGGTATCAGAGCCGATGGTTCGCTTTTGTCACCAAGCGGATGGGCTCAGTTTGACCCTATATCGAAAGTCTTCTTGACGGAGGTTTCAGGCAAGCATGTCCCGTATAAGTGTGTGAACATCAGTACAAGTAAGGGGTTAGTTGCTTCCAAGGAGAGACTCTCACTTGAGGGGGAGATTGTTAGGTATTCAAGTGTGAGTCTAAGTCCCACATTGGATAGAAATGAGAAAGTTCAGCAACATATAAGAAAGAAGATCCACAAACCTCAATGCCTTAAGGTTTTGGGTTGAAGGTGGCGTCATTCCCTTATAGGTTGGGCTCATTTCTCATTCTTGTTTATCTCCCCAAGGTTTCCCCTCGGATTTCTCCAACAAATAGTTTATAAGTGAGTGCAAATCTTACCTTACAAGCCGATTTTGTAACGTTGAGTTAGGCTTGAAGTCCACTTCTGATACCAACCATTAATCTCTCTAGGGGCTTGTTGTATGGAAAAAAGAAGAATTTATAGTTAAAAAATATTTGAAGGTGAACGTTTTAAAAGTTGTGAAGGTGTTACAATTGTTAACGTGTATGCAACATAGGAAGGGGAAAGGAAGAATAAAACATGAGACAAATTGATAACTTTAAAGAACTATCCAACAACCAATTATGGTGTATTATAGGAGATTTTAATTATATTAGATGGCCACATGAGAGACAAGGAACATAGAAAGGGGGACAAAATGCATAGTCAATCATGAAAGTTTAGTGGTTTTATAGACAAAAATGAAGCTCATAGATATAACATTACTAGATAGAAAAATTACTTGTTTCAAACCAAATGGTAAAGCAAGAAGTAGGGTTGATATTGCTCTAGTATCACATGGTTACCTAATGGAGTGGCCTAAGAGTGTACATGAAGTCTTGGATGGAAATTTAGCAGACCACTGTCACGTGTACATTGAGGGCTTAAACATTTCAAGTTAATAATTTTGGGATCGAGGATAGGAGTCTTGAATCACTTGTTAAGGAAGTATGGGCAAACAGTACAGTTACTAGGTGGGGTGCTTTTGCTTTGAAGGATAAATTAAAATTGCTAAAAACAAACTAATAAGGTGGAATAAACAGGAGTTCAGAAAATACAACAGAATTATAAGGAAGTGGAGAAGGAACCGAACAATCTAGATAAAAAAAGAGGGAGGAGAAATGCCTAGTTGACGAAGAATGTAATAGAAAAAAATCTTGTAGTAAACATTATTAAATGTGGCAATACATAATGAATAAATACTTAGAAAAAAATCAACAGAAAAATTATTATTAAGGGATACAACAATTCCAGGTATTTCCACATGATAATAAACTAGACTTGGAGGAAAAAACATGATTAGAGGTTTGAGGGAGGATGATAGATGGGTGGAGGATCCAAAGGTTGTTCAAGAAGGTATACTAACTTAGTTGAAAATAGACCTACACTTGATGGCATAAAATTTAACCTAATATCCATAAGAAATAATAAGAAACTCAGTATACCCTTTGGAAAAGGGGAAATCAAAGAGGTAATAAAGAAGTGTGGTGATGACAAAACCCTAAGACCACATGGATTTACTTTTAAATTCATAAAGAAGTTTTGACACATGATTAAAGAGAAAAATTTGAAATTCCTATTGGAGTTTCACTCCAATGGTAATCTCCCAAAAGGAAGCAACTCATCATTTATTTCACCCATTACAAAAGTGGAAAACCTAATTTGGTTTAGGGGAATTTAGATCAATTTCTTTAGCAAGTTGCATGTATAAAATTAAGGTATTGACAAATCAAATTAAAAAAGTGTTGCCTTCAGTGATTGATGAAAGGCATAATGTGTTCTTGAAAAAAGAAGAAACATGGTGCATAGTGTTTTGACAGTGAACGAGGTAGTGGACAAAACACAAAGATTGAAAAAAGAGTGTCCTTTTTTTTAAAGTGGACTACGAGAAGACATATGATTCAGTATCATGGAACTTTTATTCTATATGCTAAAAAGATTGGGATTTCCAAAGAGATGGATAAATTAGACCAATGCATGTATAAGTATTGGCTTTGTCTTCATGTTACTTAATAGAAGCCCTTTTACTAAGTTTCGAATGCAAAAAGGTCTACAATAAGGCTTCCCTTGGCATCTTTCATATTTATAATAGTTGTAGAAGGTTTGAATAGATTAATGAGGGAAACAAGTGCAAAATGAATGTATAAAGGTTATAAGGTGGGGCAAGGAAGTATTGAAATTAATCTCTTACAATTTGGGTATGATACAATTTTTCTTGGAGAGGTTATAATAGAAAATCTTTTGATGATTAAAGCATCTTGAGAAGTTTTGAATTAACATCAAGTCGTAAGGTCAACTTTCTAAAAGTAGATGTCATGTTATAGGGGCACACAACCAAAGAACACAGGCGGTAACAAAGAAATTGAACTATGCAATACTTATGATCTCGTTTGCTTACTTTGGAATGCTGATTGGAGTGAACCCTATAATGGAAGCAATGTGAAACTAAATCATCCTAAAGATAAATAGAAAATTGTCCCTATGGAAAAATAAACAACTATCCTTTGCAAGAAATGGTATGAAACTTGCAATAATAAGAAGGTTCTCTATGGGGATTAGTATTAAAAGTAGTTAATTTGGATGGAAAGACTTTTATAATGGGATCAAGAATGCAACTATTTGGTGGAGAGACCTTAAAAGTTTATGCGGTATGAATAATGTAGAAAGGTGGTTTTGACAATCAGTTGAATGGAAGATTGTTGATTGGATGAAAATCAAATTTTTACATGATAAGTGGGCTATGAAAAAAATTCTTAGCAATGAAATATCAAAGAGTGTTCTTGAATTCCAAGCAAAGTAATGTGAAGATTAATAACATGGGGTATGACATTTAGATACTTATGGAAATTTAAATGGAGGATACAATAGTTTGTTTGGGAGGAAGATATTTTGCACAACATGATGATAGACACAGAGGTGATAAATATAACTATGAGTAAAGGAAACAAAGTTGAGCGAAAGTGGGTGAGTAACTTTAAGGACACATTTACAGTAGTTGAAGCCTATTAACTAGGAATTGGATAACAATCTCAATCGTTTAGACCATGTGTGCTGCATTTGATTTACATATTGAGAAATTTGATATAAAAACTACTTTTGTTCATGAATAACTTAAAAGAAGAAATGTATATGCTCCAACCATAAGACTTTAAAGAATAAGAAAACTTGATTTTCAAGTTAACCAAATCTCTGTACAATTTAAAGTAGGCGTCTAAGTTCTGAGTTCAAAATATTATACCAATTACAATAGGTTTGATGAAAATGATTTTATCATTGTGTTGTTGCATATAGATGACATGTTTGTTGTAGATCCCAACAAAGCTCGAAGTCAAGAATTGAAGGCACATTTGGCTAGCAAGTTTGATATGAAAGACTTGGAACAACAAACAAGATTTTAGGAATACAAATTCACCAAGACAAAAAAGACAGGAAGGTTTGACTTTTTCAAAGGAGTTACTTACTGAAACTCTTGGGACATTTCGACATACAAAATTGTAAGCAAACTTCTACCCCACTTCCTATCAATTGCAAGTTATCCTCCAATACAAGTCCTAATAATGAAGTAAAGAGGACAAAACTGTCTTGAGTACCATATGCATCAACGATGGAAAACCTTATGTATGTCATGATTTGTGCAAGACCAAATATAGAATAAGTAGTGAGAACAATTAGTAGATTCATGGCAAATATCGATAGATAGCATTAGAGTGTTATTAAGAACATTCTTAGATACATCAAAGGAACCTCATGAGTTGTATTATGCTTTGGATGTTAGAATTAGTTGTTAGAGGATATGTTTATACAAATTTTGCAGGTGATCTCAATAAAATAAAATCTACCATTAATAATGTGCTTATACTTGAAAGAGGGACAAAGTTGGATCCAAGTTACAAGATATTATAGCTTCGCCTACTATAGAAGCTAAGTAAATGAGAAGTACCCTCACATGTAAGGAAGCTATATGAATTCAAAGGTTAATAGAGGAATTCAAAAAATAAACAACAAAAATTTGTTGTATATTTTGATAGTTGTATAATACAAAAAATCCTATCTTTCATTCTAAGTTAAAGCATATAAGTATATTCTATCAATTTTTTCAAGTAATAAAAAAAGAAAAGGTGAATGTGTAAAAGATTTACATAAATAAAAATTTAATATATGTTATGACAAAACCATCTAACACTCTCAAATTTATATGAATTCAATCTTATCTATTGAAAAAGAGAAAGCAAATATAAATAACATAGAATAAAACATGACGTGATGAACGTGAGAAGAGAAGTTTCACATAAAACAAATTAATGACAAAGAGTTGTGTCAGCAACTTAGTGACAAAGTGTTGTTAGCATGAGTTTCTCCAACTTTGTTTTTCCTTCAGAATAACAATCATCAATATCATAACAAAGAGTTGTGTTAGCAATTTAGTAGTAAAGATATAATATTATTTATGTATTTATTAACTACTCAATAGTATGAAAAATTTTATTTAATAAAAACGAATTCATTTATGGGGATGCAAAACTTATTTTAGCCAAAATTTTAAAAAATTATTTATCCAAACCTAACTTTTTAATATTGTTTTCTAAGTTGAAACGCTAAGTTGATCGAATATTCAATATAGGCTTAGTATGGTACAATATCTTTTGGGTGATGATTGATTCTACACCATTAATTTTTTCACACCCAGTTCAGAACTGATTTTATTATTATTTTTATTAAATAATATAATTTCTATTTTAATTCAATATTTTATTTTAATATTTAATTATTAAAAGCAGTTGTAAGGTTTTTGTTTTTATTTTTTGTAAAAGAGTGTTAAAATACCCCGTTCCCATCAAATTTTATTTTAATTAAATAAAATATTTAATTAAAATATAAATTATATTATTAATAAAAAATAATAAAATCAGTTCCCAACTACATAGGGTAGAAATTGAGAGGCTTCACTTATCTTACAAAATACCAAGAATCTGAAAAGATAATGAAAATAAGAATTATGTACTTGTTACCAATTTATGGAGCCAGAAAAGGTAAACAACATCCCTTCACTGCTTTTTGATTTCTATGTTGAATGATACCTTAAGTTTAAGCATCTTACGCATGCTATTGGGTCTTCTCATACAAGATTTCAACCCTGTAACTTGTTCATCTGATACAAACCCTAGGTTAACACAATTCTTGAGGTCTAGCCTTTCAGCCCCCATGTCTATGCTATAGTACTTTTCATAATATTCCAAGGCTTTGTAATAAGGTCTAAACTCAAAACCTGATACATCCATTAATTCCATTCTCTTTTGGCTGTTTTCTTCATGGCTATCCACATTTGGCCAAATCTTAACATGGGATTGGCTTTGTGATCTTTCACCAAGGAAGGGGAGCAAAATCTTAATGTTTTGATTGTGCATTTGGGGTGTGGAACTCTTCCCATCATGAGCTAGGTCATGAGAATCTTGTTTGAGTTGGTGGTGCACATGGTTTGTGGGAATTTGGTTTTGTGTTTGAACCTGTGATTGGGTGGTAATGCTTTGAGTTGTGCTGGCCTTTAACAGGTCATAGATTGTGTGATTGGGAACAATGAGGAACACACTTCCAGGAAGCAAAACTGACTCAGGTTTGACCACAATCCATGGGAACTTGAAAACATCTGGCCTAGTTATGCAGTGTCTAGGGTTCTTTCTCATAACCTCTTCTGCTCTCAGTGGCTTTCTGTGAACCTCAATGTGTTTACCAGGATGCACTAGCTTCAACACCCTTCTTTCTCTTTTGATGCTTCCCATTCTCAAAAACTATATATCAAACAATATGGAAAATTTTTGAAGGAGGAACTATGAGGTTGCTTGATCTTGGTTTTGTATTAATGTTAGTCTGAACAGAATATCTTAGAAAGAAAGTACTGATGCAGAAAAATAAATATTGGTCTTATATGTGTGGCATGTAATGACATAGCAAGTGAAAACTCCTAGGTAATGATCTTTGGAGAAGAGGAATCTTGTTCTATGAATTGGTATGATTAACTTTCGTTGTTAATTTCCCTTCTCCCAAATATCTTTCATAGTTTTGTTATTATTAGCGTTAAGATTCTAGTAACAAAACTAAGTTTAACATATTGTTCTGAGATAACTATTTCTGCAATTACAAAGGAATTAGTAAATAATTTCGAAATTTTTTTAGCCTTTTATCAATTTATTATGGAAGTATCTCTTCGTACTCGTTTTTCTATACATATATATATATATATATATATATATATATATATATATATATATATATATATATATATATATATATATATTAAAATTTTATAAAATATATATAATTTTTTTTTTTATAA
>Ga0099825_1009762_pt1 | contig 10786 bp, 6 predicted proteins | sample SiratroredBW_FD_76838 | JGI IMG/M metagenome (GOLD analysis project Ga0099825, IMG submission 76838) | Root nodule microbial communities of legume samples collected from California, USA - Siratro red BW | ecosystem: Host-associated > Plants > Roots > Nodule | place: USA: California | collected...
ATTATTCTTCTTGTTGTTATTATTATTATTATTACTATTTTTATTATTCTTATTATTAATATGATTACTACTACTACTACTATTATTATTATTATTATTATTATTATTATTTTTGTTATTTTTATTATTATTATTATCGATATTATAATAATTATTTTATTTATTATTATTATTCGTACTATAATATTATTATTATTAATATTATTTTTATTATTATTACTATTACTATTATTATTATTTTTTTTTGTGACCGGATTTTTGACCAAATCTGTGACCGATTCTGTAACCGATTCTGTGACCAAATCTGTGACCAATTCTGTGACCGAATCTGTGATCGATTCTCTGACCGAATCTGTGACAAATTCTGTGACCGATTCTGTAATCGAATTTGTAACCGATTTTTTCGATCACTGATTCGGTCACTAATAGTGACCGATTTTTTTGGTCACTAATAGTGACCGATTTTTTCGGTCACTGATTCGGTCACTATTTTTTCGGTCACAGATAGTGACCGATTTTTTCGGTCACTAATTTCGATCACTATTTGGTAATTTTCTAGTAGTGATTTAATTATAACGTGCAAGTTATTGCAAAGCTTCTAATAAACCAAAATTTGTTAATAAATACTAACCCTTTTTTACACTCAAGATGATTACTACTTTTCTAAAGTTATTCTTCACTTGAACTGGAGTTGTTTTTATCTTTTTTTTAAAGTTAAGTTATTCTCTAGTGGAGATACTGACCTTAGTTGTTCTAAGGTCAACCTCGACTAGAAATTCTAAAGTCAGTCAGTAACTAAATTACAATCATTGCTTTTTAATTATTCTAAGATCAATCTTGAAACAAATTAGAATCAATTTTATCTTTGTTCTAAAATAAATTGACATTATTTCATAGCAAACCCATCACTCACTTAATTATATCTTTCAAAAAGAAGTATTTGTCTTCTAGCTAGCAATATTATTTTTGACAATATTTGAAATTGTATAACTACTACAATTAAACTTCAAAGTATTTTCAAAACACATTAAAGATAATTACATGTTATTTTTAAAATAAACAAAACATTTAAACTGAAAATATATTTGAAATTAAATAACACAATATATAAATATATTTTATAGAAATTTCATTAAAAACAAATAAATTATTGAAGATACATTTAAATTTAAATAACACAAAATATATTTTATAAAATGTTTTGTTAAAATAAAAATTTATTGAAAATATATTTAAATTTAAATAACACAAAAATATATTTATTAAATACTCATTAAATTTTTAAGGAAATCAATCATTCAACTTCATCTTGAACGATAATATTTTTTCTGTATTACATACGAAAGAAAATTTAAAAAAATAAAAGAAAGGTAATAATTCTACTATAAGTAGACAAATTTAGAAAATATAAAAAATAAATAACGAATATATATAACACAGTTGTGTATGATTGTGAAATTATAAAACTACTTTTATTGTTGTTATTCCCTTCAATTAGTGATGAGATTAAATCAAATTCTAAAACATATACAATATAATAATCAATGGAATAATAAAAACAAAAAATAATTAAACAATAAAAACTTAAAGTAAAATATTAAAATATTGGATGAATACTCGGTTTTTTAAAAAAGTTCAAAACAATCCAAAAGCTGTCTATCCTTTTTATCGATTATTTAAATTAATTTTCGTTTTTTAATCAACTTGATTTTGAATATCTAATTGATATGTCTTGTACCATAACTTATTTATTATTACTTTATACTGATATAATGCTATAATTTTAGGAAAGTAGCAACTATATATAGCAAGAAATTAAAACTTCAAAATAAAAAAAAAATCACCACAAAATAGAATTATTTAAAAAAATAAAGGAAAGGAAAATAAGGCTCATATTATGTTTTTGGCAGGTGTAATGTTCCGGAAAAAAAATAATAAGGATTACTAATTTTAAATCGAATGCTTTAACTATGAGTCCATTTATATTTATAGAGCAATTTTCAAATAGTTTACTAATTTTAAATATTTGGGTTTACTAATTTCAAACTTGGTACTTTAAATGTATGAATCCATTAACATATATAATTTTCAAATAGCTTCACTCAAAACAAAAACGGGTTCCATTTCCTTTTAATCAAGTTTCAGAAATGAATATATGTATATGAACAAAATTTAATTTAATTCAAAAATATTGGAAAACAAAAATGATAAGTGAGCATATAACAAAACATTAAAAAAAACACTTATATTATGGAAAATTTTGCGTAGAGAGACCAATTAAGATGCATATAATGCTTGAATAGTTAGCATACGAGAGATAAGATTGGTGTATAGTTAAATTACTAAATTTTGCTAAAAGAGTAAGGAAAATGTATCAAAAGAATTAAGATTAGTTTATTTTAAAAGTTTTATCGAAAAAAAAATCATGAGGATTTTCGCTTTCCCGATTGTAACATTAAATTGAGAATATTAAATAATAATTTTTCTTTTTTGTGTGGGTCTCATTTTTCTTGTGTCCAAACATCCTTGATTTCTCCTGGGAACTTCTACAGGCTAATGATGAATGAAATGTGAAAGGATAATGATTCTGAAAAGAAATGTGAACTGTAAAAGGGAGAATAATAGCTATGATATATGGTAAAGGGGACTCTATAAAGAACTGGATAATTAAGACCAACACAATTATTGAGAAATACCAAGATATTAAATTCTCATTATTTATGGAATTAATGTCATGATATGTATATTGAAATGAAACATTTCACATGTCTTCACTGGATAGCTGGGGTCAAATTAAGTTCCTCTACCAGATCATGAAAGAAAAAAAAATACAAAAATATTTTTTTAGACCTGATATATAAAATTCAAGTTTATCCTCAAATGCCTGTTTTATTTATTACTAAATTAATTTCACTAATGTAAAATTGTAAGAGTTATAATATTAGGTACACTAATGGGAGGTTGACTCCTAACATTTTTATCAAATAAATAGTTATTATTTTTTAATTATACATTTTATTGATTTCAAATATATAACTTTTACAATTTTAAGTTTTTTATCTGGTTATCTTAAAAAGTAAATGTTTAAATGATATATTTATTTATTTTATATTTGTAGATTTTTTATTATAATTATATTTTTAAATTTTTATTATTATATTTTTCATATTATTAATTTTATTTTTTATCATAATTTTTAAATAAATTTAGTATAAATAATATGCAGTTAAATATATATGAGACATTTGTTATATTAATTACAATGTCAGTAAAAAATAAGTAGTTAAGCATAAAAATATGCAAAAATAATAATAATAATAATAATAATAATAATAATAATAATAATAAATATAGTATTATTAATTTTTTGAAAACATGATATTTAATTAATAAAATAATTTTTAAAAATAAGATGGTGATTAAAATAAAAGTATAATTAAAAAAATTGAAAGAAAAAATACGAAAATGATTTTTTATTTGAGAACAATTTTTTAGTGTTAGATATATGATAACTATTTTTAGTGTTAGATATATGAGAAAAATTAATTGTTGACTTAAACTTACAAAAATATAAATACTTGTAAGAATGAAATGTTTATTTATTTGTTCATCTTCACTCGAATATTTCAACTACTACAGTTCCAATTCAAAAAGCACTTAACGTGCGTAAGTAAATAAAACATAGAGAACCAAAGCTTCAAGGACCAAGACTGGTCTCATAAATGGTAACAGTACCTAATACATTAAATGCAGGAACAATTTGAAGAAAGCCTCTTCTGTACAATATCTATGATCACTCATTCTCACATAAAAACTAGCTTTCTGCAAATATAAAGTAAAACAGAAAAATCAATCCAAATAGTTACATTTAGTCATCAGAAGTAAACCAAGAAAGAAGCTGATTCTGCAGAAGAGGTTGTGGAAGAAAGAAGGTTCTGGAAACCGCCAAATCGTCTGCTACGTCGTGGAAGAAGTCGCTCTGAGACCCTTGTGAGCACCGCCGTGTATTCTCCCAATATCTCCATCATGCTCACCACCATTATCATATTTCTTGCCTTGGAACAAAACTTTACAGAGAGAGTCTTAAAGGTCATAGAAATTCAGCAAAGTTCATTCCTTTTTATACAAGTAGTTATTGGGAGTGGACTTCTGGCAAAAGGGTGTTGAATTATGGGTGGGAAATTGATATGACATGTATAAAGCACAAGCGGTTAGGCCGAAAAATGTTTGAAATCTAACACTTTCTATGTGGAATATATACAGGGATTAGGCATGTCACGATTAACATTTTTTATGTGATGATTACCACAATCATGATATATAATATACGGTATTATGAGACCATATCAAAAGCAATGGATTCACGAGCTGTTTTTTTTGGTGGATTCACTTAATTGCAGGTAAATGGTGGTCGTCATCATGGTGAAAACGAACTTATTATCATGCATGGCTTGTCATGTAGCATGGGTTCTACCATTTAAGTGTGGCTTTATGAAATAGTTGAAGCTTTTGAAAGAGTGATATTTTTTCTTTAGATAATTTAGTTTGGTACATGCATGTATTAATTTGTCTGTTTTCGAAATATGCCATGTGATTTGGCTAGCTGGTGTTTGCCAACACATAGGTTTGGCCAAACTAGATTTGTGGTTTCAAATATATGATAATTGAGTGTCTTGTTGTGTTAGAATTAATATGTCCACGGGCCAGTCATAATGGTCATAATTGGAAACAGGATCAACAGTCTCACGGGTGAAATCTGTCGAAAGGCCCATCATGCATTAGAGTTAGATTATATGAACAAACCACCAGAATTATAGATTAAGCCTAAATGGTTGAAAACAGAAATTATATGCAAGAGAGGTTATTACTCACACATTTTCACAAGTCACTTTTTCTCTTTCGCTAAATTTGTCATCGTTTAGTCCAATTGGATTTATTACTGATTTCATTTTGTTCTACCAAGTCAATTGAAAGTTAAAAACATCCAGTCATTTTCTAGTATAAGGATGTTTTTAAGAGCTTAACTTCCTATGTAATAATGAGAATTATGGGGTTTGATTTCCAAGTTATTTAATATACTATCGTTTCCCTATAATTTTGGCCTGTTTGTGCATTCGAATGTTCTTAATTAAAAGGAATTTATAAGGAAAATATTTTATTGATTTAACATGTCCCCCGTCCTAATATGGATGTAATAAGGGGAATAGCATAATAACCGCAGCATGGTATTACACAATCTTCGATTTGAAGGTTGAAGAATGAAGAAACTAAAACCTCTAACACCACACCATGTTTATTTTGAGGTGAGTTCTATTCACAAGTTATAAAAAAAGTGAGTTTGGTTTTGGCAGGTATGCAATTATTTGAGGACTCTGATTTGAAGGTGAGGATAGATAGAGTGTACTCACTGAGATGAGAAGATTATCTGGTAAAACTAGTTGGACTCTAAGGTAACTATGGACGTGTGTCTTTTTTTTATTGTGCATGGGACATTAGGTAGAAGATACACTCATACATAAGGTATCTAATTATGAGAGCATACATAATCCATCATATTTTCAAATGAACTACATAATCAATCATGTGATTTAGCACAATCGATTGTGTTTTTCTGGAAGTTTGCCTTTCATAATAGATTAGGATGTGTGTTTTAGGCTTTTTTTTCTTCCCATTAGTTAGATTTGGTTAAAGTTAAATTTGATTATAGTTGTGTGTTATTTAAAGTGTAAAGATGTTGCTTTTTTTAGAATTTGATGTGATGTTATATGTATATAATATAATAAAATATTTATAAAATAAAATAAAAATTAAATAGTATATAACTTAAATATTAAAATAATTATTATAATTAAAAATAATCATATATTATTAATACCTATGCTATTTAAAAAATAACAATAGTCAATTTGTAAAATACTAATAATATTAATCTTAAAAACTAAAAATCATAATAAAATCTTAAAATAATAATGATAATAATAAATATATAAAATAATAATAGTATATAAAAATACTATAAAATTATAAATGATAATTATAACGATAAAAATAAAAATAATAATAACAATAACAATTAAAATAATAATATTAATTATAATATTTTTATTTTAATTTTAGTTTTATTTGATGAATTCTTTATACATTTTTAGATGTATTGATCATGTTGGATAATTTTTTTTTTTCTCAGTCGAGTTTACATATCGCACTACAACAATGTTTAAATCAAATGTGTACTAAAATCATGTTTAAACCAAATGTGAGTACTAGGTATAAATAATTTATCGTCCTTCATTTGATGTTTAATATTTATCATATCGTGAACTTTTATATTCTTTTTTATTTTTTACCTTTTAGTTATATGCAATTTAATGAGTCTAAATCTTTTGAAAATCATGATCAATAAATGACAAATTAAAAATTACAGAAAAATAACATTATAGTATATACAGGGTTAAAAATCATTAATATAGTTACAAGATTAGAATTCTTAACAATAAATCAAGAGATCCACTTACATTTGTCAAAGAAAGAGTGGATCCTTATTAAGTTGTTATACTCTAAAAACCCAATTAAGATATAATTACTATAGAGATGAGTCAAATCCAAAGAGGAATTCTTCCCCTGTTATTAAGCATTTATCCCACTTTCCTCCACATTTAATCACCTAATCAGTAAGTCACTCATGCTAAAGACATAAACAATCATATAATTATAATTATGGAATGATATCCTTCCAAATGGGATAAAAGAATTCCTAATAGATAAATATTATTTATTATTCCAATTTCTTCTATAAATTCTAATTAGTTAAAAAAAATTGAAAATAAAACAGCTATTACAAAAATAAGTAATAAACCTAAGTAGAGACTGCTATGATTCAATTCAACATTTTGTTTATTTGGGTTTGTTTTTTTTTTTTTTTCTTTTCAACTCTCTATTATTTTATTTTTTATTAATATTATTTTAGGTCAAAATATATTAAAACTTTCACATATATTATTTTAAAAAAATTAATTATATTAGTTATAATAATTATAATAAGAAATAATATTGATAATAATAATAGTAATTATAACTAATTATAATTGTAAAAATCATTATAATAATATATTACCATTATTGTAATTATTATACTACTATGGTAGAAAATATATTTTTATAATAATATATTAATTATACTAGTTTTTACTATTAATTTTGTTATTACAATTATTATGATTAATATTTTATTAACATATTATTATTAATCATACTTATTATTATTATTATTATTATTAGTTTATAATGATAATAATAAGTATTATAACTAATATTATTATAGTAAAATTGAAATAATATAAATAATTAATTTCAATAATTTTATAACGTATTACCTAATAAATTAATTATAATATTATTGAAGTTTTATTTTTTTTATACAATTTTAATTTATTATAGTAATACTTTTTGTAATTAACATTACTATAAAAAAACTATAAATATTATTAATAATAAAAAAAATTATAAGAGAATTATGTTATTAATATTAATTTTATCGTTATAATTATTATTATTAATCTATTATAAATAATATATAATTCATTTCTTAAAACAATATATTTGAAAAATTTTAATATTTAACATTCAAATAATACTAAGAAGTAAATATAAAAAGGGAAGGGTAAAAGAAATACAACATAAAAAGGGTAAAATATAAGAAGAGATAAAAAGAAAAAATTCAACAAACATCATGAGAACTTATTATGTCAAACGTTAGGATACTAATGACTTTTTCTTCAACATTCATTACAATATGAAAATATCAGTCTAAAAGTCTAGTATTATCTTTTGACTTAGTAATAGAAGTAATTAGACTACTAAAGAATATGTGGTTTATTTTTCAAATAATAGAATATACCATTAAATGCATGTATATTCATGGGTTGAGTTTATACTATGTAAAATAATGGTGAATCAATTAAGATGGGTGGTATAGTATATAGACTATCGGAAATAAAATAATACTCATAACAATTAAATTTTAATTACTTATTCTATTAACATTGTCAACTTACATTTTTTATTCATATTCTATTCCATAGTTTTTTTTTAAAACGTACATTTTTTATTTTTTTATTTTTTCAATATTTTTCTTCAATGATAAGGAAAAAATGATATAGTTTTATTTGTCGAATATAAACTATTAAAATTTATAAGAAAACAATTGATATGTTTTCCTCAAGCTTTATGCTAGTTTAGCTGATTTAGAGTCTCATTAATATCAATAACCCATGTAACAAAAGTCAACATTAAATCTAAGGGTTAATTATTGCGACATAAAAAATTCAATTTTATATTGACAAACCTTAAAATATCTAAATGTTAGGCTTAAATTTGTGTAAAGTTTTGAATTACCCTACTTCTTATGATTATTGTGCCTATTTTATTCAATTTTACATATTTTAATTATATTAACTCTCTTTCATTCAATATTATAAAAATACTAAATAAAAACACGGGACGTTGCACGAGGATGAAAACAGGAAGGGGCACCTTGGCGACGGCGTATGTGAGAGCGGAAACGGTGGCGCCGGAATTGCTGCGGAGGGCTGTTGTTATGCGTAGCAGTGGCGGCGCGATCGGAAGGTGGTTAAGAAAGAGAAGAGGAGTTATCTCCAAAAACATCTTTTCCGTTCCTATTGCAAAGGAAAATGATAATTTATACATGATATTTTATTTAATTATTTTTTAAATGCTGAGTTCGATTTTAAGTTTTATTTTATTTAATTATTTTTTAAATGCTAAGTTGGATTTTAAGTTTTATTTTATTTTGTTTGTATAATTCTTTTTAGATGTTGAGATTTTAATATCACTATTATTTTTAATACCATTTAATATTAATATATATTATTATTTTATTTATATATAATATTTTATTAATAAAATATAATATTAAATAGAGTATAAATAAATAGGATTGTAAAACTAGTTTTTTTTCTTTTTCTTTTTCTTACCTCTCTTTTTTTTTATATATATATTTCACACATTATGACTTTTTCGTTTTTCGGTGCCGTTGTGGTCTCTGATGGCTTCCTCTTTTTCCCATTCGTCTTTACAAATGTGTCTTAGTAAGCAATTTATTCTCAAAATTTTTCTTGTGTTAGGATTGAGAAAGGGAGATGTTGGACATTTCGTTCATTATCTTTGTTTCCATTTTCTTGTGGATTGATTCCTTTCTCTTTGTCTCTTTTCCTTTTTAGATCAAATATCTAGAGATTTGTCATTACTAACTTTGAAACTTTGTTCAGAATTTTATTAGTGGTGACTGAAGGTTTTAAGTTCTAAAGTAAATCAAAGATTAAGTTTTTTCTAAATTAATAATGTAATTTATTAAAATCATGATTTTTATTTAATTTTTAAATATTTTATGATGTAAAATTATCTATTGAATTATTATAATTAATTTTCTTTAATATTTTTTATAAATAATAAAATTAATTTGTTTAACTTTTATTGAGACGTTATTAATTTAAAATAAGATTTTATTAATTTAAATTTTGAAACTTTGAGCTGATAATGGAATGATTAACATAGTTTTGGAATGGTTAATATAGTTTTATATTATATTTGTATTTGAAAAAGAATTTATTTTTTATATAATTAAAAATGTCAATTGGTTTATTATTTTTCCATATTATAATCTTTTTTAATATATCAAATTATCATATTTCAAAGATTTTTCAAAATTTCGGCATTTTTCTTTCAAAAGTACACAACACAATGACTTTAACTTTTTAATATTAAATAAAAGATAAAAAAATATCTTCGTATATTTTAAATTGTTTAAGTATACTTTGGATTTGGAGTGTGGTAATTGTTTTATTTACAATATACAAAAAATAATCAATTTTAAATTACTTTTCATATGATTTAATAATTTCATTTTCAATACTTTCATCAAATTATTTTTTATGGCTAATTCATTCTTCATGAAATTTATGCTCTAGATCCATTTCAGAAACAATTTTTGTAGCAGAAATCAATTCATTTTTTTCGTATTTCAAAAAAATGAAAAAACAGTTCAATAGTCATATTAATACACATATCTTCTTATTGTAAATTTTTACTACTAATGATTTTGAGATCAATTTATGGATACGAGGATTATGATAGAATCTTTGAACTGTAGAAGCTTAATAATAAACTTAAAGATTATTACTTTCTTAGATTTCAAACTTTTAAATTAACATTTTTTAATAAAAAGGATAACATAATAATTTGATAAAGGGACATGTAATAAGTAATGGACAAGAGAGAAACTTATTGAATACAACTAGTTTTAATTTTTATTTTATTTTCACCTGATATTGGTGAATTCATTAAAAGCAGCAAAATAAAACACATAAATGTATAATAATAATATACAATGATGAAATAAATTTGGAATTGATGACCTAATGATAATTAAACAGTCAAATTGAAGTAATAATATAGAAGAATCATTGAAAGAGTGTCAAATAAAGAAAGAAAATAAATACAAGAGTCAAATAAAGGAAGAAAATAAATACAAGAGTCAAATAAATGAGATGGAATAAATGTGTTTTGATGGAAATTAGAATAACAGAAAATAGAAGAACTATGTAAGAAAGGCTAGGGACTCAATCTAAGTACACTATTACCTAAGCAGATGACAAAGGTAGTAAACATGCCTAGGATAATCACAAATCTTGAGATAAGTATCTTCTCCACATTGAGTTTCCCTATAATAGAGTAGTCTACAAGACTACTAGGATCTCTCATTTTGAGA
>Ga0099825_1009768_pt1 | contig 10775 bp, 3 predicted proteins | sample SiratroredBW_FD_76838 | JGI IMG/M metagenome (GOLD analysis project Ga0099825, IMG submission 76838) | Root nodule microbial communities of legume samples collected from California, USA - Siratro red BW | ecosystem: Host-associated > Plants > Roots > Nodule | place: USA: California | collected...
AAATATATATATAAAAAAAAAAAAAAAATATATATATATATATATATATATATATATATATATATATATATATATATATATATATATAACTTTTTTTCATGATATGTTTTAATTTGTTCTTACAAGGTTAGCAAGGAGGTTCTATTGGTGAGTTGTTGGAAACTTGGATGTAGGTATTTGAAGGCTCTTTGGCTCAATACATTAAACTTTTGAGAAGGCAGTATCGCCACTCTCCCTTGAAAGGTTGTCCCAACTATCTAGTAGTTAAGGTCTATTGGAATAGCTTAATTTGTTTTTTGGTTCTGGACAGGATGTGTATCACTAAACCTAGTGTGTTCTTCAATTTTAGGCATATCTGTATGGGAGTGTGACTCTTGCCTTTAGAGTGTATGGTGATGATTAAAAATATTCTAAAATGTAAGGAGTACAAGCCAAGTCTTTCAGGTAGGGTGATGGATGAAAATGGAGTTACTATGGAGCTGATGAAGAAAAATATGTCTAGTGCAGTTGGTGGTGTTTTAACTTCCCTTCTCCCTCCTGAAAGGATAGTCCACTTGTGTAATGTATTGATATCAAGGTATTCACTTTCCAACCACTTCTTGGCTTGCTTAGTTTACTTGTATTTGTTTTGTTTTCTCAGCTGAGTGAGGCACAATGATACATAATGTTATTTGTATTTGTATAATGTTAGTGAAGTTAGTCCATTTGCAAATAAGTTGGTGCAATTTTTTCAGAAGGTAACATAAAAAATATCTTATATATTATTTGTCTACTAAGCTCTGTATTTTAAATATCCTACCTATTATTTCTTTTTCAGTAAATTGTGAATCAGTTTGTTTACTAGAAAATTGGTGTGGTATGAGTAAATACGCCAACTCATTAGTTTGGTGTTCTGATATTTAAGTTTATTAATTTGCTCTAAAGATAAAACTTGTGAGATAGACGACTTACTAAGAAATTTAGGATTGATTGAACATACACATCTTTGTTATTAAATCGGAATCAAATTGTTAATTGAAAGGATTTTTTTCCAGCTCACATGTCATAGCACATCTTGAATCAAATAATTTCTTGGTCTATGTATATGTATGTATATAAAAGATCACTTTATCTATAAATACTTTTAAGATTGAGGTAGATGAATCTCAAATTCTAAAAATCATGTAACTGATTAAATTTCTTTTGCTTGCAGACTTTCGTGTACCCGATACGCTTTGCTACTTTTCTAATAAAGTTACTCTGATTGGACATGATTTTACATTTAAATGAGAGGTACAATTCAAAGTTAAGATTTACTTTTCTATTTAGGTGGATCGGAGTTTTAATTCTTGGGTCAGTAATTTTTAAAAACCATAAGAAAGTCTTAACCAGATGTAGTACTAGAGAGTTGTACACAAAGAAAGCTAGAGAATTTAATGCTACTCAATTGCCATGATCCAAGTACCAATGACTGTCTAGAATCCATTTCCCACAAAACAACAAAATTTCGGCTTCATATCTCTAGGTATACTAAATGTACATTTACACTTTGATTTAATCACTTCCGCAGAAGAACATGGAACTCCTGATATTCTTATGCAATCTTGGAAGCTCTGGGATGGGGTGTTTTCCTCTACAACAGAACATAAGCCCGTTCCTGATAAGAATTGGTGCCACTGAAGAGTATTGGTGAGGATAGCGTATTGGTGCCACTGAAGAGTAAAGAATGAGGATAAATTATTATAAACAAATGAATCACTTTTCTGATGAAAAAGACTATTCTGATAGCTATCTCTATTTTTCATGTGCTATATATTTGTTCGCTGTTTATAATTTCTTAGTTTATGTAGTAAGCTTAAATCTTCATTTTGACTATTTATTTATATATTTTATTATGAATATAGGCAATATTATAAAAAGTAGTTATACTTTGAGAACCACACGTGACACACATCCACTTTATAATTTTATGTGGTTCTGATATGGCCAAGATAAATGACATGTAAAAACATTTCAGCATGGCACTGAGAGTTATTTTTAAAGTTTACATGTTTGAGGTTTTATCTAAACGCTGTCAGCATATTCTATCAAGGGTTGGGAAGCAGTGAATCTCGTCACTGCTGTCGCCACCCCTGTTGTTGTCACCGCGGTTGTCATCGCCGCTGTTGTCGCTCGCCACCGTCGATGGTCTCCTACCGTCGATCGCCACCACAACTGTCACACGAAATCTTCTTTATGCAAATGGGTGCAGTAGACTCCTATCGCATTTCAAATTTTAAATTTAAATACTTAAAATCCAATTATGCCCTTTCATAACAAAATACCCTAAATATCCTTCAAATAGAAAAGTCACATTTTATCCTTACCTACATGTATAATTATATTACGTCAACAATTAACATTTAGTTATATGTCAGGTGTAACAGGTGTGATTGTTAAAACAAAGTTTTCCTATTATAAAATGTGTTGAGGAGTAAATTTTAAAAAAGATAAACAATTAATTCGTATTTCTTTATTTAAATATAAAATATCTATCCTCTCTTCCCTTTCCAAACTTGTAACTGTTTGCAGTATATTTTTTAAATAAATAAATAAATTTTGACCTCAATAGTTCACACAATGTTTAGATTAATATTTGACGAGAAAGAAACAAAATAAAAAGCACTAAAATAACCACATTTGAAAATGAAAAACTATTGACATACCGTTATTTTCTTTTTCATCTCATTTTCATCACAATTTCTTACATTTTTCTTTACTCATCATCTCACTTATCACATTTGTTCTTTTCTCCTTTTTTTTTATATATTCTCTTTTCCTTCTCCTTGCTCCCTTAAACTGAGGTAAAGGCAGGAACATTGTCAAGATAGACTGAACATGAATCATGAATCCAGCTATTTTGCTCTTAAATAAAATTTTGGATTAAAAGGAAAAAAGTGGAGCAACTATCTTAGCTCCAGACATAAATGGAAGCGGTTTTGAGTACAGTAACTAGACCAGAATTACAGAATTGTGTTATTTTTTTGGAACTGTACTATGAACTGAAAGAACACCACCAAAGGACAACTGATATTAACATCTATAAACCTATATCTTATAGTTGAGAAGCCCATAAAATAATATATTTGAATTTTTCTCCAGATTTTGTTGTCTCAACCAAGCTTTCAGCTAGTCCTAGGAGGAGTACCCGGAGTAAGGCGAGAGTTTTGGACTGTACAGACCTAGATTTTCTCTAGTTTTACAAATGATATTGTATTATTTATCTAGTTTTACAAATTTTTCTTTAATATTTTCTTTTGAAGTTGTAGATTTTGTGTTGAAGTTGTAGATTTTGTGTTGTTTCTTTTATGAATATTACATTTAATTATAAATATAAACATTTTAAAATATTTTTCTTTTATAATTTTTTTTCAATTTTTGGGGATTAATGTGTATTGAAAAAATGTATTTAAAAAAATTAGATGGCAGTAACATAAATTTGTAAAATCGTTGACAGTAATAGGAGTTTTCAAAACCATTGATAGTAGTAGGGTTTTCAAAACCATTTCAATTTTTTGGGATTAATGTTTATTAAAAAAATGTATTTAAAAAAATTAGATGACAATAACAGAAGTTTGTAAAACCATTGATAACAATCAGAGTTTTCAAAATTATTGATAGTAGTAGGGGTTTTCAAAACCGTTTCAATTTTTTGGGGATTAATGTTTATTAAAAAAATGTACTTAAAAAATTAGATATCAGTAACGGAAGTTTGTAAAATCGTTGACGTTGACAGTAGTGGGAGTTTTCAAAACCACTGATAGCAACAGGAGTTTTCAAAACCGTTTCAATTCTTTTGAGATTAATGTTTATTAAAAAAATACATTTAAAAAATTAGATAACGGAAGTTTATAAAACCGTTGACAATAGTGGGAGTTTTCAAAACCGTTTCAACTTTTTGGAGATTAATGTGTACTAAAAAATTAGATGGCAGTAACGGGGTTTGTAAAACCGCTAACAATAGTGGGGGTTTTCAAAACCATTGGCAGCAGCATGGGTTTTTAAAACCGTTAGCAGTAGCATGGGTTTTCAAAACTGGTGGCAGTAGTGAGAGTTTTCAAAACGCTGACAGTTCCAAGAGTTTTCAAAAAAACCGCTGGAAAATAACTGTCATTCAAGGGGTTACTCAAAACTGTCGGTAATCCGTTAGCGACACTGGAACTTCCAGGAAAAAACTAAATCACGGATAACGCACTTAGCGAGGGTTAAAACAGCCAAAAACGCCAAATATAACCCAAGTTAAATATAATTTTTTTTGTAGTGTTATAACATCTCAATCTCTTAATTAATATATATATATATATATATATATATACACACACATATTTTTAAGAATGTTTTCTAGTTATTTTCCTTAATATAATTTGATAATATTTTAAAAAAATTATTATATTTTATTAATATCCTAGTTGCAACAATAAAAAGGAAGACAAAAAGTATAAAAAGAGAGCAATTGGAATTTCTTTTCTTTTTAAAATAGATATAAAATATTATTTATTGATCAAAATTCATTTATCATAATTATGTAGGAATATTATTTCTTCTAATAAATTTTCACTCCAACTCTCTTGCTACAAATTATATTTTTTGTTTACATTCTTGCATGCAAGTATTCTTCACCTTGTTCAAAAGATCATAAGCACCTCAGAGACAATTAAAGTGAATGGTTGAAATTATAAGAAAAGAAAGTCAATAATTGAATCATGAAAAAAAATCAAATATAAAATTACAAAATGTTCTAAATAAGTAAATATTTTGAAAAGTTACATACCTATGTTAATGGCAATGGACTTCATTAAGCGACAACCGTTAATACAATTATAAACAAGATTGGAGGATAATTTCTCACAATGTGATTCACAATTTTTAAGACAATTTGGTGGTGGAATGGCTTCTTTTGTACATTTGATTACACACTTTGTTTTGTATAAAAATCTACCAATGCCATCTGATTCAACTTGTGTAGAACTCAATATAATCATGATTGTGATTATAACTCCAATAGATTTTATTCCAACTTTCCCCCAACTTTCCCCATAACTCTTTTCTCAATTTCTTTCTAAGAATCTAAAGGTCAGATCTCTCCGGTAGTATTTTAACAAAGCTAAACATCAATTTATAGAAAAAATATTCTAATATTTTTTTACTCTTGAAAATATTTATTTAATTAAATATATTTTAATAAGGAAAAATATCAAATGTAATATATGCATATTAATATCCTATAAAATTGATTTAAATATAAATTTATCACATTCAAATAATATATATATATATATAAATTAATAATTTATTTATTATTTTCTTATAATATATGTAATAAATATAACATTTTGACTATGTATCATTTTTAAAAAGTGTATCTATTTTTAAAAATATACATAGTCTTAATGTTATATTTATTACATATATTAATTATATAAAAATAATAATAAATGAATTATATATATATATATATATACTATTTTTCAGTATAAAATTAATAAATGTATTATTATAAAAATGAGACTAGTTTATTTAAAGTGTAAATTTAATAAAATAAAATAAAATACGGAAATACATAATACTTTTTCTAATAATATTTCAATGTGAGTTATCATTAAAATTGATATTTTATAATTAGGTGATACCATTTTGTAAACTTACTTTGTGTAATTAACTTTATCAAAAAAAAATCAGTCTAGTTCATTATCAAAAGAAAGTGAACCATTTGCTAGAAATTCAATTCTTTTAAAACATTCATTTCCAACAGCAATCACAGGAAATCCAAGCGAAGCTATTTCAACTAGGTCCCAAATAAGAAATTAAACAACAATATCTTTTGAAATAAAAGCTAGAAATGTCAACAAGCTCTAGATGATGATTTATGTTATTTAAGTGTCTAAATCAAGAGAAAAACAAGTAAAATTAACACTAATTTGTTAAGCGTAAATATTTCTCTTATATAATTTAAATGGCATATTATTGAACTGCTTTTAACTAAAGAAGTAGAGTCTTTTTAAATGAGATTTATGAAAATATTTTAATAGTGTATTTGTCAACTTAAATTTAGGCCAGACTACCTTCATAAGTTGATCTTACAAAAACATATTCATAATGTGTTTGTCAAGTTAAAAAGTTTTTTGATTGTGTTATTTGACATGATTTTTCAATTGATTGAATTATAAAACAACCAATTGAAATTTGTGAACTTTATTTTACTTATTTAACTTTTTCAAAACAGTTTCAAAATAACTTCTTAAAACTTTTTGGATCAATTACTAATTTATGAACCTTGTGCATGATCTAATTAACACATACAAATAGACAAAAATCTAAAATCTAAGACGAAGTCTTCAAATCACCTTGAACTTGAGTTGTCTTTAAGTCAACTTTACTTAGACTTCACTATGATTTTTCTTAATATTTCTTAACTTCTCTTAACTTCGTCAAATACAAAATCTGCAAGAGTTCTAATCATTTTTTCCTGTTTGATGAAAATAATCCAATTAAGTCTGCAAAACACAAAACCAAGTGATAACAAATTCTGATTGTATTTCAAGTAAACTGATTGAAATTCTTATACAGTGTAGACTTACCAAAAAATCAATCGAGTGACTTGAAAAATAAACTGATAGATTTTTTTTACCAAGTCAGGAAACAACATATTTACTTAACTTTTTCTCCCCCATAGTTGTATACTCCCCTTGAATGTTATATTCAGAACTTAAAGCCCACTAGTCAATAATTTTATAGTTTCAAACAATTTCGTATTGCAATTCAGAATGTTAATAAGATGATTTCATTAATCATCTTCAAAATCCGTTGAACCTGCTTTTGTGTAAATGAAAGATTTTCTTGACTCGATGTATTCTGAACTTCTTGATCTACATTATCAGTTTTATCAACAATATAAATTTTACTCTGTGAAATTATGTTATGCTTGTAAAACCATGTTTTGAAAATCACTCGTCTACAGTATGGTTCATTTCATGACGATAACTGTCCTGATTACCAAAATTTTAGCCTCTTCCTCTGTCATTCGATATCCAATCAGTTTGAATGTTTTTAGTTTAGTTTCCAATGTTAATCAAAACTTTGTTGTTAGAAAGAGTTATTGCAAAATAACAAGAAGGAGAAATATCTAATAACCTACTGCACAACCTGTTAGCGCCGTTTGAGATTTTTTCGGATGCATGGGAGCAACCACTTGGGCGTGGATGGTGGAGGCCGTTTTGCACTACTCCTTCAAAGCCCAAAACCTCTCACTTCCAACTCCTATAAATAGGAGACCTTCCCCATTCCGAAAATCACACAACTCAACATCACTTCCTCTCCTCTTCTCCTTTCTCTCTCTTTCTCTTATTTTCTTCTTTAGAGATCTTGGGTATTTTTGCTCTAAAGAGTAAACTTGCTAGTTCTGAGATCCTCAGTTTTCAACTGAGAAGTTCCTGTTGTATCCTGGAGGACTTGCGCATTTATCGCGGATAAGTCCTTAAGGACAGTGATATTTTATCACGACTCCGGAAGTTAGTTTATTAATTTTTCAGCCGTCTTAACAACAGTTAGAAGCATACTCCTTATCAACTACCTTGTTGTTGTAAAATAAGAGAAAAAAACACAATTAATATCAGGTGAAGGATCTGTGAATAAAATTGTGCTTTAATTATATCATAAAGATCATTAAGACCCTTTAAAAAAAATATAGTGTATTCTAAATGGTTATGTTTGATCACGTTCTTCATCACTTTCTTCATCAAGGTACAACAATATTTTACTTCACAAACGCTTCTAGAAGTTAGTCTCAATGACTCAAGATCTTTAATAAATACTAACTAGATTCTATGGATCATCCATATTATTAGCTTCGATCAATGTTTCCACAAAAACAAGATAATGCACAAGATGATTAAACAAATCCAAGAAACTAAGAAAGAAAGAAAAAAAAATAGGAACAACATACCATACTGGAAATTTTACATTACTAAAGTGTGAAAGAATTGTTGGTGATATGCATTCATTGTTGTTTTTAACAACAAAAAGAAAATATGAAAGGCATTATTAGAAGTGGACTTTAAGTCTAACTCAACTTTATGTCTCATCTCTATTCGATATGAGATCTCAACTCGAGCCCGATAGTAGCCCAATAGGCCCAACAACTTTACTAGGATAGACTCTGATACCATATTATAAGTAGACTTTTTGCCTAAGTCAACCTTACAAAACCGGCTTGTAAGGTGAGGTTTGCACTCACTTATAAACTATTGAAAGACTTTATCTCTAGTCAATATGGGATCTTTAACACTTATCAAAAGGTGGACTTTAAGCCTAAGTCAACCTTACAAAATCGACTTGTAAGGTGAGGTTTGCATCCACTTATAAATTGTTGAAAGACCTCATCTCTAGTCGATGTGGGATCTCCAACATACCCTCTCACGCCGAGACTCCTCAACTCGAACGTGAAACTTATATGTGAGGGTGGTCTGATAGCGGTCTGATAGAGGGTGGCCCGATAAGCCCAACAACCTTGCTAGGATAGGTTCTAGGTGTGTTGGACATCTCACATCGACTAGAGATAAGAAAGACCTTTCAACAGTTTATAAATAGGTGCAAACCTCATCTTACATGCAGATATTGTAAAATTGAATTAGACTTAAAATTAAAAAAAATAAAGTAAAAAAGAAAAGGAATATTATTTTATTTTGAAAAGAAGAACATGCTTACAGAAAAGAATGTCCTCTTAACAGAACACTAAACATATAAAACTTAGAAAAATTAAAACATAAAATACAAAAGGCTTTTTCTCGATGTGATTACGAGAAGTTATTTCGGTTTTGATGGTCTCTCAGTCTAGATGGAGTAAAAACTTAGTTAGAGAATATTATATATTAACTATAAAAATGTAAAATTTAATTGATTTATGTTATATTTATACTGTTTTATAGTGAGTTTTTCATTGGTGCACCTTATTCAAGTTCAATTATCTTCTAACATGATTCTTCCTCGATTTGTTTCATGTGATCATCATTTATTAATAATTATTAGACATCTAAGACGTTTGGACAAGGTTCGCTCGATTCATCATGGGCGATACCCACAATTGTCCACTCTCCACCCTCACTTGTAGGCTCAAAGTCGTCACCCTATTCCTTATGCAAAATAACACAGACCATTATATAAACAGGTTAAACTGTGCTTATATATTAAAATGACAACTAAAGCATTCCCTTGTCGTTTTTTATGACCAAGAGAATAGATTTAACTACACGAAATCAGATTGCAACACTACGCTTTTGCGTGTTTGCTAATTTCTGTTAATTTTTGGTATGGTGTTAGTTATATTTCCTTTTCTCAGTACACTATAGATTATATTTAACAAAATAAACAAACAAAGATTAGCGAAATTAGGCACCTATTGAACGAAGATTGGGGTAGATTATTTCAACTCTCACTTTACTTCCTACCTAATCAATGCTTTAATAATTGGCGTCTATGTAAGATGATTAATTATAGAGGTGTAGTGTAGTGAGAAAGCAGAAGGTGGTGATAGTACTAATACACACGTGAAGATTAGTTGTGAACCGAACGTGCGAGGCATAGTTGAAGTTACGTGAGTGGGGTCTCCCTGATTCCTTTATATTCCATAACACAGCCATACTCAACCTCCTTTACTGTTTCTTTGCCTTAATTTGCCTCCATTAAATATTAATATGCAACATGCATGCGTGGGTCGAGGGTGTGGCTGCATGGGTTATGCATGGACTTTATTTTTGCAATTTCAAACATGTTACTGATTATTTTCAAAACGTCAACATCACCGTTATAGTACTATAACTTGCTTAGTTTTCAAGATTTTCTGTCAATAATTTTAATAGAATATCATTCTTAAACCTTTTAGGCAACGTTCAGAAACGATCAAAAAACCCTTTTTAGCTTTTGCATCTTAAGGCTAGATAGATTATAATAGAAGCCTAGCAAAGACTCTTACTAGAACTAGTTTATGAAAAGAATAGAGGTAGTCTATACTAAAAGAAATTACTAAGTTTATAAGTAAAAAGATTAGTCTTGCGATGATAAAATTTTCTCATTGATGGTCCATTATTTGAACAATAATGTCGTAATTAATCTGTTGTTTTCTGAATAAATATTAGAAGAAGAAAAAGGGTGGCGTGCGTTATTCAGGTTCACATTAAAAAATATAATTTTAAAAAAAGATACTAGAAAAAACGAATTATGCTGGTTAGGATTACGATGACTTGATGATCATTTGAAGACTTGTAGTTTATGGAATGGCATGTTTGTCAAAGTTATCGACAAGGAAAGATGAAAGTAAGAGAAACCTACATAACCTGGCATTGACTTTATGATATGCTAATTTGAAGGTGAGATTATAGGTTAAATTTTTTATTATGTAGGACTAATTTTGGTTCATTTTTCTCTGTCGTATAGCATAGCGGGTTTGATGTATGGATATATGATTTGTTTTCTAGTTCACCAAGGGAAGAGTGTCAAAGAAAATCCATTTATATATTTTTTTCACGTCAAGTGCCACGTCCAAAAACCACGGAATCATTGACTTAATTTCAGTAGTTTGACCATTTAACTCAGACTTTTTAATTGATCCATTTAGAGAAAGAGATAGGGGGGGTGGCTGTGTGTGGGATTGTTTAGAAAGATCTTCGTTTCATTTTTGAATTATTATAAGATATAATAGATTAATAATTTTAATATGTAAATTACATGTTACATTTAAAGTGAATAATTTAAATCATACCATT
>Ga0099825_1009771_pt1 | contig 10772 bp, 4 predicted proteins | sample SiratroredBW_FD_76838 | JGI IMG/M metagenome (GOLD analysis project Ga0099825, IMG submission 76838) | Root nodule microbial communities of legume samples collected from California, USA - Siratro red BW | ecosystem: Host-associated > Plants > Roots > Nodule | place: USA: California | collected...
GTTGTAACCTGGAGAGGTTTGTGTACTCGTTGTAACTATTTGCTTAATAGTGGAACCTCTTGAACGGTTTGTTCAAGGGAGAACTGGACATAGCCCAAGAGATTAGGGTGAACCAGTATAAAATTGTTTTATCTGTGCTTATATTTTTTTGCCTTGGTTGGTGGTTTCTATTTATAGCGAATTGAGTTCAGGCTCCATTCAACCCCCCCCCCTCTTCTGGAGCCAGTTACTACACAAGGAAATCTCTTTCTTCTCAAGAAATATCCACTAAATGTAGGAAACAAATAAGTTTTAGAGGTAGGAAATCCTAACTTCACCAAGACAAGGGCTCTTAGAATGAGAAAAGTCAAGTTATTTGGTACAAATGCTAGAAACCTAAACACTTCAAATCATAGTGGTTGAAGAAGGATGTTAGAAAGGTTCCATTTTCAACATAGGAAGATTTAAATGACTCTAAGACTAAAGAAGAAGTAAATTTAAAGGCCATCTTATGTCTCATGCTAGATACATTATTTGACCATTCTTTAGACAATTTCAAAGACATGTAGTCTTCTCTAACCTACATAATGTTTGTTAAGAAAAAACCCAACACCCTGTAATTTTTTATTAAGTGTTGAAAACCATAAAGCATAAACATAAAATCATGCATCGTCTGTAAGACGAATGATTTCAGCAACAGATCATGTAAGACCTAAGTGTTTTGTTTATTAGATGATATGATATTGTACAATATTTTCTTACGTCTAATAGAGAGATCTTATAAATAAGATCATATGCGTGTGTGTGTGTGTGTAGCAAATATTGTTCCACTTGAATATGCGTGTAGGCGTGCGTGTGTGCATGTGTGTACTGCATGCACTTTTATCATCAATGCGTGCAAAAGGTTAAGCTAGCTACAGAGATGAGCATTGTCAACTACCAAGAATGTTGCATAGAGAAAGAATGTAAATCAAAGATGCATGAAATGGACTCGGGCTGAAACAAAAGAACATATATAAAAGTTGAAGCTACTCAGTGGACATAAACGACCTCTCAACAAAGATCTTCTTTTTGTGCCTATATAAACCACATCATCAAGAAGAAGATCAAGATAGTCAAGGTAAACTGTGCCAAATTGTTGGTTATATAAAGAACACTCCTCAAAATCATGAAGAATGAAAAGGTTCCATTATGCTAACATGTTGCTCAGTTTTAATATGGCTTTAAAAGCTTCATAAAGAAATCCTAGTTTTGAGAGCAGAGATCTACCATATTCATGAATTTGGAAGCTTTTTCAAAAGGACATTAAGAATGTTCATCTAGCTATCTAGAAGATAGATCTTATGCATTGCAAAGTCACTGATCTAAATTAGGAGAAAAGCCTTAACCTTGTACTCGTAAAAAGATGTTATCTTCCTATTAGGTAGTTGTAATGATTTATTGATCATTAAAACCTTCAATCTTGCTACCTTAGTCAGGAGTGGTCATTTTCCAAATAATACTTGGTTTAGTTAGGAGTGTCTTGGTAAAGAATACTTAAAGGACTAACTCGGAGTGGCTAAGTACCAAGAGAATACTTAGTTGAGTCAGGAGTGACTTGAGAAGAAAAAAATATTCAAGGGGTTATCCAGGAGTGACCTGGAAAAGAATACCCATGGGGTTACGTAGGAGTGGTTACGAGCCCAAACAATGCTTAAGGGGTTAGTTAGGAGTGACTACGGGCACAAAACAACACTCAAGAGGTTAGCCAAGAGTGACTATGAACCCAAAGAATAGTCATTTAAGCTAAGAATGACTTGTTTTAAGAATACTCAAGGGAACAACCAGAATGGACACAAGCCCAAAGAATACTCAAAATGTACTTTGCATCAATAATCTGCCTAGTGAAACTCCATATATTGATTGAGAAGTTAATATAGTTTGTTGTGACAGACGAATCATCATAAATTATCGTGTGTGGTTCTATGTTTCCTAATCTCTCTACGTTACATGTTATTATTGTTTGTACTAACTTAAAAAAGAACGTTATTGTGAAGATATTTTTTTGAAAATTATCATCTATTAAATTATTACACTTAAGTTTTTGAAAGTTATTGTATTAGTCATTATCTATTAGATGAAAGGATTAAAATCTAATAATTTCTTATAATCAATAAGGTGGGTGTGATGTGAAAAACACTAGATGACGTACATGCGCTACACAATGTAAATATGTTAGGTGATGTTACATCATACAAATGTATCTAGTATTGAAAACTGTGTTTACTTTACATGTATGTATCTAGAGTTTGAGTTGTGTTTATAATTGGATCTTCATCCAGTATTTGATCTTTATCAAGGAAGTTGACAAGAATGTTTCTCAAGGAAGTTTTGACAAAAATACCATTCATTTATGTGCGTATGATCCATACGATATTGTTAGTAAACAAAAAGGTGCAACAAAGATAAATAGAATGGAAAAAACATTTCTTCATACTACAACGAAAAAAAAGTGGAAACAAAAATTGTGGACTTGTGATAAATATTTAACACAAGATTCAATGAAGAACACAAACTACAATGATCCATTTTGGACATTTTAAGCTTTTCCATGAAAAAAAGGGTAAGGACTACATGAACACCTCTTAAACTTTATGTTCATAGTAAATAGTCTTTGAAGTGCTTAGATATAAATCATCTACTATATGACTTAGAGAGTGAACTTTACTTGTAAATCTTTCACATTGTAATGTTGTATCTCTAAAGGAAGGATCTCTTTCTTCATATCCTCTGAATTGAGGGTGAATCTTATAAAAATAAATATTTTAATGTATAGCCTGGAGAAACTTTGTGTACGTCTTAGTTAAGAGCGAACCTTGTATAGACAACTCTTTTGTTGTATATCTTGTAAAGAATTTATGTACTTGACCTACATAGACATTGTGTCCTCGGTAGTTAAACTTAGGTGGAGTTAGTAGATAGCTTGAAAAAGCTTTATGTTCTTAGCGTGGAGAGTCATTGTGTCATTGGATTACCAGAAATGACTTTATGTATTTATTTTAAGCCAACAGTGATGGTGATAGTATTTATAATATTGTTGATTAGTGGAACCCTTAGCTAACTTCTAAGGAGAATCAGATATAACCTAAGTTTTAGGTAAACTAGTATGAAACTGTGTAGTAATTTTAAGCTATATTCAAACCTCCATTTATAGAGCTACCTTATCTTTCAAGCAAGTCATTGAAAGAAGTTTAGTGCACAAGATCCTACAAATTGCTCCTTGGCTTGAAAATATTGTCTTCTAACATTACTACCAGTAACCTATCCATTCAACAAGTCCAGGAAATGCATGAAATTAATCCTGAGAATGGGTTTTGCAAACACATATGCCAGATTCTCCCTAATGTTTATCTTTTTCACTTCTTACCTCTTTAGTGTGAAGGAAGTGATATTTGATGTCAAAATTATTTGTCCTACCATGCTACATATCATCATCGACCAAACACATTGTACTTAGAATATTGCAAAAGATTACCCTTTTCCCTTAAGCAAACTGCAAATAATTTATTAGACCCTTCAACCATATTCCTTCTTTAGCCAGTGCCATATACTCTACTCGCATTATTGACATAACCACTATCGGTTGGACAACAATTTTCCAACTAATCAAAGACCTGTTAATTTTGAATATGTTGTTTGTAATGGACCATCTAGCATCCAAGTATGTAGCAAAGTTGATGGGAATCCATCCAGAATACTGCAATCAAGAAAACAAGGGTCATAGGGCTAGAGACTTGATTAGTAGCTTACAAGAAGTTTGGACCTATTTCAGTTTGTTTGGGCCACTAATAAGTCTTTTAGGCCCAAGTTCAACTTTGAAAAGATCACTCTAGAAATTCTGAAACATCAAGAATATAAGACCTCTATCTGTAAAAATTGTACAAAGTAGTTTAAGACTTTATTTTGGGCCTTCTATTTTGGGGCCAAGTAGAATAAGATTTTAGGCCTTGTATTTGGGCCATACACAGATTACGGTTTGTAGAAAGACTGTATAAGAAGTTTGGGCTTCAAGCTAGTGTAAATAACCTAGCTTGGGTGTCATGTTAGGGTAAAAGTAAGGCTTGAGTGCAACTTACAAATGTGCCACATGGAAAGCTCTCATTTGAGAAGATTTTGTGCCTTGCGTGCCAAGTTACAATTAGGAGAAGCTTGTACCAAAAGTTAGGATTTTTAGAAAGTTTCTCCTACAAGTTAGAGACCTAAGACTTCTATAAATAGGAGTGTCACGCTCTTGTATTTTGAAATTTGAATGAGTATTGTTATGTTGTCCAAAGTTGGAGCTTCTACTTGTCTCAAAGTTTTCTCTAAAGTAGTCTCTTTCATATACCACTTTCAGATTGCTCCTAGTGTGTTGGTTTAACCTCACTCTAGAATCCAAACCTTGTTCCATCTCAAACCGAGACATAATTGACTTCCTTCATGCTTATGCAACACTTCTTAATCTCCATGCAAGAAAATGAAAATGCAAATCACATGAAGAAGAATAACTAAGCTAGGCACATGGATGTTTTTCCATCAAAGGATGTAGAAACCTTCTAAAGTACATTGTGAGACTTTTAAAGATATAATGTCCTCAATTGCCTTTAGGTATCTCAGAATCTGCCTTATGGCCTGTCAATACTTCTTCTTAGGTTTTCTCACATACCTACTCACTATACTAGGTTTCTGGGAAAAGTTTGGTCTAATACATATTATCACAAACATCAAACTCCCTACTACATTAGCATTAGGAATATGAGACATGTATTCCTCCTCCTCATTAATCTTAACAATATTAAGCTTTGAAACATGTACATATATTATCAAATGTGTGCTCACAACTTTAGCATGTTCCATCCCAAAACGTCTCAACGCCTTATGGATGTACTTTGGACTTCTTTTGGGTTTAATCAATCTTGATCTCCATCCCCAAAATCACCTCCATTGTGCCCATTTCCTTCATCTTAAATTCCTTACCTAGTAGTAGCTTCAAACTATTGATGTCAACCCTATTTCGAGATGAAATCAACATATCATTTACAAAAATAGGTAAATAAATTTAAATAAATTCATTATTCCACACCTACTTATGATACACCTAATAAGAACTTAAACCTTTTACACCACTATTTAAAAGATTGTTTCAACTTATATAGTGAACTCTTCAAATTACACACAATAATTCCTTTTGTCTTCCACTTCATATTTTTCAAATTAACATATCGTGATATCTTCCTCCCAGTGGCCATGGAAATAGGTGTTTCCACAATCAAAAGTTCAAACTCCATATGAGCCTTGCATTGGACATAGCCTTTTATAGATTTCACTAAATACTCTAATATTAAATACCTTTCTTGATATAGAGGTTTCAATAGATACACTACCATTAGATTCTCTACTCAATGTAGACTCATCACTGCCAACTCTACCGTAAGATGTTTACATAGCCACTTCACCAAATATACCACTACCACACCCAATTGTAGACGCTTGATGAAACACACTACCTTCACATGCTCCTAATATATGTTCCTTGAAGATCGACTTACAAATTCAAAGTCCCATTATTTTGCAACAACTCCATCCTTTTATGTATGCCTATAATTCAGTTGTCGCCTTCACTACAAGCAATTGCCTCATGAAATGTATTGATTCAAACGACTCCTCATTCATTGCAATTAGCACATGGCAAGGGTACTATCAAATCCATATCTCTCACCTTTGAACAAAGATTTATAAATGCATTTATGTTGCCACCAGACGCTTGAGTGACTTGTCTAGATGCCTAAGCTCTATCAGATGACACCTCTAGAGAGAACTCCTTTTATTCTTGCACTCGCTTTGAACTTCCAACTATATTCTTTGGTTCCTCCTTGAATTTTCTCTAGATCATAAGGATTTCATAAAGAAATGTCTCTAATTATAATCACCTTTTCCTCAGAAATAATTTTGACTATTCTCCCAGTTTGATGAGAAAATAGGGGCACCATTTTTTATATTTAGTTTCGAGAAGAGATAAGGATATTGATGCTACACTTAAGAAAGATGAGAAGGTGAATGATAAGTCATGGGGTAGATTGCTAGAGATTACCTTGATAAGATCATATTTGAGTTCACTCAGAACTTCATAAAGTTCTCACAAAGAGAAAACTCAATTTTCTTTCCAAAATTCATATCCTCCCTTATTACATTTCAAGTACATCCTTTTACAGGCCAAAATATGTAAGACCATCTAAACTTCACATTAGTCCTGACTATATAACCTTTAACACCCTCTAGTAATTAATCCCCACTAGTGTTATCTTTATTTCCCACTATATACGTCATTATTTTCTACCATGACAACATGAATGATTAACAATTTTTTTATGTTCCTGTAACCATTGAACTACATAATTAAAATATAAAATAAAAATTATAAAGAAAATATAAAATTATATTGACTTCATGAAGATCATACCATAGTTTGGTCAAACATTATTTATGCTTCTTCATTAATATCCATGGGAACCTTGTGTAATCATGGATAATTGATAGGAAGTACCTCATAACTCCCAATAATGGAGATTTAACTATCCATAACAATCTAAATGGACATAGTCCAACATTGTCTTTCTCTTGTGTAACCTTATAGGAAAAAGCTTTTCATATGCTGCCAAAAAGACAATTTTTACAAAAGGATAAAGTCTACACCTTCTAGTCTCCAAGAAATCCCCTTTTGAACAAATGTCCAACCCTTTGGAAAACATGTGTGATAACACATATTTTGTACACACATTTATAACTTTATTGTATATTGAAAACACTTCCAATATAATTTATTTTTATATTTTAAATAATTTCATTTTAAAAATAATAAATTTGGTTCAATGTAAATATTTGCTTTAATTTTATATTCTCAATTAAACTAACCTTGACTTACTGTTTTGGACGTAACTTTTCTATATATATTAGTTTTGTTTGATTCCGATTTCATTGGATTCTAAATATTTGGGATTCAAAATGGACATATGGTTTTTTGGATTTGAATTCTTCTTCTATTTCCAATGATTTTTTGAAATTGAGGAAGATATGCTAAAATTTTGTAATAGAACCCATGTAGATTCAATTTTCTTATTTTAGCTTAGACTTTTGTAAATGAAATTATGGACATTATTAAAGCCCACGTTTATGCTTGTGTTTAGCTCAAATTATAGAGTTTATATATAGCCTAAATGTGCTCTAAATGGGAGAGAGAAATCATTTGTTTAGTTTTTATTTTCAGAATTTGTCTATTTATCTCTTTTTCCATCTCTTTCTCTTAATTCCCAAAATTGTCTTTTCATCTTCTTTTTATATTTGTATTTTCTATTCTTCATCCATGGAAAACTAATTCTTGAGATGAAGTCATGAAATCAAGATCAAACAATTCAAATTTAGTTTTTTACAATTTAATGCTTCATGTTTGTTCCTTTTTCTCTTTAATTTCATATTTGCATTTTATGATTTTAATTTTCATTTTGATTTTAGGAATAAAATTAGGAATCGATTGAATATTGATTATCTAAATAAATAAGAATTGGATTGAATGATATTTTGATTTGATTAATGTGACTGATTTAATTGATTAATTGAATCGACTAATTGTTCAAACTTGGATATGAATTTTTAGATAACTATAGTAAGAGGAATTGTTTGATTCTTAAATTTGTGAATTGATTTTTCATCTTATCTTTTTTCTTCCAATTGTTTTTTTTTTTAATTTCTATTTTACATTTTTCAATAACTAAATTCCTAAATTTAATTTTTATAAGAAGAATATTAAAGATGGAATACAATCCATATGTGTCCTTTGATAATCAACCTAGGTTGTGTGCTATATTGCAAATATTATAGAAAACTTAGACTCTTTAATTTTAAGAACAATATTTAACATCGATGTATCCTAGACACATATGTTAAACTGAACTACCAAACAGGCGTCTAGGGATAGTGAGAAAACACAACCTCAAAAGTGATTACAGACGATCATAGAAGGAAATATGAATTCCCTTTCTTGGATCCACATAGAGTTGGGTATGTAGTTGAGCATCCTGTTTTGAACTCACACCCCCCATAACTTGCATTAAAAAGGATCGTCTATAATATAGATTACAACTGTCGCACAAAAGCTAGTGAGTTATATAAGCTTATTTGTACTTACAAAAATATACAAAAAATAATTTTAATATACTTCAAACACACTTTAATTATTCCTTAAAAAAAACTAAATTCAAATAAAAATTTTAAATTCAACTACAAAGTGCATTAAGTATTCAATTACAAAACCAAATATAAAATAGTTCCAAAACAATACACAATAACATCACATTCATTCATTTGATTCCATTTTTGATGTGGTAGATTCTTCCAATTTTTTATTGTTTAAAGCTTTGTTCATTTCATCTACAATAAAATATGGAAAAATAATACTTTAATTCATCACAATAAATAAATAAATAAATAACAAAATCATAATACATTAACAACTTTAATTTCAAACTTTAAAACAATTCTTTGTACTTTCCACTTCAAATCCCAACAACGAATCTTTGGTGCAGACCAAAGATTGAACATTATTTGAAAAAAAAAAAACAAATGTGATATTACATAGTTGATGTTTTATACTCAAGTTTAGATTAGTTGGTGTTTCATTTCTTTTCTTTTTATAAGCTTAGGTTTAGAATTAGTTGATTCTTCTTGAGTAATTTGAGCATTCATTTCATATACCATATTGATAGTTTAATTCAAGTGATGATAAGAGAAATCCATATTTCAATCTAAAATATTTATCCAAATCTTGTGTTGTTTCGTTAAATTAACTTTTAATAATTAAACATGAAAAGAAAATAAAGAGTTATAAGCATTAATAAAACAAGTGAATTTTTGCAAACAACACTATCACCACTAAATTCTACAAAAACACTTATAATTATAGATTCAAGGTTGAAAATTGTACACAACCATTAAAAATTAAAATTGTGCAAAATATAGATTTATATGGTTAGTCCTTTATAAGAACAAAAATTTATAGACTGAGACATAAAACTACTGGTAAAAAAATTGAACCAAACAATTTTGAGTTTAAACCTAAACGAGTGGAAGTTAACAATATTGACAGATAAAAAAATGAGACTGAGAGAACCAATTGGGTGTGGCTTCAAGGATTGATGTAAGCAAAGAAGTTTTAGAGAATCAAAAGTCCCATAAAATGTATTGAAGAGGAGAGTGTGTTAGAGAGTAATTTGGGTCTTTAAATTGAAGGTGAACTTGGAAAACCTCTTTTGGGATGTGTCAACTGCTCATCAAAACATTTTCACTGTCCAACTCTTCAAATGTGGAAAAAGTCCTATCGAGGAAAATGAAAGAAGCACCCAAAATCTACCGCCCACCTATTAAATGATTATTGTCCTGAGATGATGGTCAACACTTGATCATCATTAGATCACTCCACCTTTTGAATTGTAGCATCTAACAGATCCAATTTACTTAATCTTAGGCAATCCCTCATCTAATGTTTTAGATGCTTATGATATCTACATACATTATTTAGACCAACCTTCATATTCTTCAACTTATTAACTCCGAAGATGATGCATCTTCAACATTTTTATATGCTTTAAGGTGAACCTCCCTTTTGTAGAGGCTAAACTTAACCTCTTCAAATATAAACCTTAATTCCCTACATTTAAAGAACTTACGATATTCTCATAGGGTGGTGGAAGATAGGTTAGGAGAATCATCTTTGCATCTTCACCATCTACCTTGATGTTTATTTCCCATAGCTCTATTAAGATTGAATTGAGCTAATTAAGACAAGTCTTTAGTGGCCTATCCTTCTTTACGCAACCCAAACAACCTCCTCTTTAGTAGAATTTTGTTGTAAATAGATTTTGTCAAGAACAACTTCTCTAACTTCAGCCACAACATTATCAAGTTCTTTTCCTTCACAACCTTATAAAGCACTTCATCTTGCAGAGATAAAAGAATCATGAAATGTGTCTTCTCCTTTAACTACTCCAAATCATGCCTTTCTATGTGAGTCATGTTGTACCAAAGTGGTGTCCACACCCCTTTCTCATGGAGTAAAGCATTTATCTTAATTCTCCGAAAGTTAAAATTGCTTTTCTTGTTATGTCTTTTGATCTTAGAAGAAATACTCACATTTCTTTCAGGAACTAATCACTAATGAATAAAAATTGAAATTGGCTTTGATACAAATTTCTTACACATATACTACTGAATTAAGTTACAAAATACTGAAATAACTATTTTTTTAATTAGCAACAAAAAATTATATAAATATGGGATAATAAGGTTACTCCAACCTATATACAAAAATACACACACAAACGCACACAAAGGGTGAACAATCATTCTCTCCACAAGAACCTCCACCAAAACATAAAAATAAAAGACCTCACCGAGGTCCTTATACAACCCTGATTACCCAAGAAAACATAAAAAATCACCACACGGCAGCTCAACTGACCAAAATACATATACAACCCAACGTTACAAAAAGCTCCAAAGCAAATAAATAAGCATGATATCTAATCATAGCACAACAATTGACAACTCCATCTTCTAACAAAAAAAAAAAAAAAAAAAAAAAAAAAAAATTACTAAAAAAAACACCCCACAAAACAAAAAAAAAAAAAAAAAAAAAAAAAAAAAAAAAAAAACAAAAAAAAAAAAAAAAAAAAAAAAACAACCCAAAAAAACCAAACCCGGAAAACAAAAAAAAAAAAAAAAAC
>Ga0099825_1009774_pt1 | contig 10770 bp, 7 predicted proteins | sample SiratroredBW_FD_76838 | JGI IMG/M metagenome (GOLD analysis project Ga0099825, IMG submission 76838) | Root nodule microbial communities of legume samples collected from California, USA - Siratro red BW | ecosystem: Host-associated > Plants > Roots > Nodule | place: USA: California | collected...
AATTTGTATTATATTTTTTAAAATAAAAAATATAATATAAAAATAATAATATTTTAAAAAAAAAGCGTGTGTGTATATATATATATATATATATATATATATATATATATATATATATATGTATGTATATGTATATTATCAATTTGCTACATTTAAGAACTGAAATTAATTCATGTATGTAACTTCAGTTTAAAAAATAAATAAATTTCAAATTTTTTATTTTTTATTTTTTTAAAATTTAGTTAGAATGACTTATTGAAATTATTTTCCCGGGTTCCATAAATAATTGAATTGATTAAAAATAAAGAATTTCAAATTTCACCTAATAAATAAAAACTTAAAATCTTTCATATTTTTAAATTCATATTTTGCTCTTCTCAAATTCGTCAGCTAGACATTGATAAAAATAAAATAAAATCAGCAAAAAACTTCAATCATCAAACTTCAAACTTACAGTATTTGAATATCTTAGAAATTAAAAAATTATGTATCTAAATATAAGATAATAATTATTGAGTCAATATATTTTTTTTCTAATACAGAAAAAGCATTCTATTAATAGTTAACATGGATATATTAGATTAATAAACCAGATTTCCTTCATTATTAAGTTGAGATTAAATTGGGTTTGAGTTGCCACCAGTTTTAATCAAATTTTGGTTAGTTGAAAACAATTTTGTTTTTCACAACTTATCCCATGTCATTCTATCACTAATTTACGAATATTTTTTATTTTTTCTTATACTTTTTAAAATATCATATTAAAAGTAAAATAAAATATTTTATAAAAACGAAAAACTATCCTTTTTTATTTGAATTAATGTCAACATTTTAAATTGAGGATTAAACATTCATCCTATACCTGCAATGTTGATGTTATAGTACATTGTTATGTCCAACAATATCTTAACAGCAATGATAAATATTTGGACAAAACCTGATTAGACAAAAACATATTTTGAATTATAAAAGATCAAAACTGAATAAAAATTTTCGATACAAAAGAGAAATTGTAATATGCCAGAGAGTTGATAAGCGTACTTTACTCTAAACGTATCAATATTATTTTTTTATCCTTAAAACAACAAAGTTGTAAAATAATTCAGAGAAAAAGGGCAGAGAGAGAAGCTAGGTTGAGAAACAGAGTCTTTGAGCATTGGAGGCAGGGTTTAAGGAAGAAATGGCGCACATCGCAAACCTTCCCATGACGCCACTCATTCCCAATACTTCTTCAGATGAAATCAAAGAAATCGCATTTAAGACCGCACCTTCGGCTTCCAAGCTCCAAATCAAGAGCTTCCTAGAAACCTTCTATGGTTTCCAGGTCCAAAAGGTGCGAACTCTTAACATGAAGGGCAAGAAGAAGCGTTACGCAAATTCTCTGGTTGCAAAACCTGATTACAAGAAGGCCTATGTCACTCTCAAGAACCCACTTTCCTTCTCCCAGAACCCTTTCCCTTTTATTTCCACCCTCCAAGACAACAAGAATGAGAAGATGTTGACCACACACCGCTAGGTCTGTAGTTTTGGATGTTTCAATTCACTCTTTTCTATCTCTTTTTTTGTTCCATTTGGACATAAAGAAACATAGAATGGTAAGTACATTAGTTTGTTGGAGTTTATTGATCAACGAGGATTGTGCTGTGTATGGTTTTAAGAAGTGGTCCACGTTTGCATTTTGGGCGCAATGTCGAGGTTTTGAGATTTGTGGCTCACGTTTATCTGTAACTTTCTGTATCGTACTTGTTTCAAAATCTAAGAAGTTTTTTTGAGTCACTTCCCGTTCATTCATTCTGAAATGGGGTTTGTTTTTTGTTTAGGAAAACGTCTATTCTGAAATGAATGGGGTGATTCCCAAAAATGAAGTAAGCACAGAAAGTTAAATCCTTTTCTGGAATATCAAATATTATACCGAAATCATGAGGGTCATTTATAAAAAAAAAATGTACTTTTTTTTAATTTTGATGAGCTGCGTTTGTCGGGGAAGCACACACTAATAAAATAGAATCATGCTCAGAATGAGAAAGAAACAATTCCACTATATAGACATGCTAATGCTCATATATGCCATAGGGATGGTATTTTAGCTGAATCGATTGTTGACACAAATTTATCTCAGTAATTCTGCAGCATTAGGTGCTTGTTCTAGGAAGTGAGATCCATTGCTCTTCGTTTATGAACTTGTTGGTTGCCATACGAATTTGGTGCCTTTAAGCCTTAAAATTCTACTATTCCTGGTCCAATTATGTCAGCTGTATTTTTTTTTTTTTTTCAGTCAATTCAACATTGGTGTTTGAAATGATAAATTAATCTACTTGGTTTTTAAAAATGATAATTTGAATTAATGTAATTAATTTTACCAACGTACCCGGAATTTGAGTTTGGAACTTTGAAGACCATGTGCAGTTTGTCATTTACCTCGAACATCAACAGTCTTGTTATTACGAACATTGAACCGTATGACCATGAATCAAGAATCTTTATTTATGAAATCATTGAGCACTCAGTTGTTGTAAAGGACTTGTTAATCACTAAACCAGTGTAAGCAAACATCCTCCTAATTTACAAATGTTGTTTCCACTCAAGCTACATATGTTTTTGATATGCTAGAGCACTGTGTCTTCCCTTCATCAACATCTTTTATGGTTCTTTGCTAAACTTCAAAGGTTGATGTTCTATCAACTGTATGCTGTTATTGTCCATGAGCTTGTATCAGTATTGTAGCCATTTTTTTGTTTTGTTCTTAGATGTGTAAATTTGTGTACTTTTATTGCAGCATTTGGGCGTCTTAGATGGGTTTTCACTACAGTACTTTTTATGTTGAAACTTGAAACAGGTAACACTTTAAGACATGGAGACCCTTCTTCTAGGGTTTAGTATACGTAGAACGGTGTTCGGTGACTTGGGTATGTCCTGTTTGTCTCCAATTTCAACTCCTGCTGGTTTTGTATGTAAGGAGTTCTTAATCTTCCGCCAATGTAAAACCCAACCTGATGAATTCTTTGGCTTGTTGCTTAACTTTTCATACTCCTGTTGCAATTCGAAATAATCACTTTGCAGATCTACCATTTTGGACTTTACATTCTCAAGTTCTTCTTTGAGTGCCTTAATGTCCATAGTTGCAGATGTCTGGTTTCCTTCTTGTTCGGATTGGATTCCACTTTGTGCTGGCTCCTTCTCTTGCATTGCTGTCCTCATTTTTACTTGCTCTGAAAATAGAACCTGCATATCACCCTTGTTCTATTAGCTCTAGAAAACCATTCTTTGTACAGTTAACTGTTGTCAACTATCTAGCACATGGTTTCAGGGAGGGATTGTAGTGTTGCTATTTTGTTTTTATTTTTGTGCTTATGAGGAGGATTTGCATTATCCTGCCACTGTATGATCCTTCATTCCTTCTAATAAAGTTACTTCTTTCGTTTAAAAAATTGCCATTCTCCTATATATTCCGTTAGTGTTTAAAGGGTTTTCCATTGAAAGTAAAAGTAAAAGGTGTAGGTCTATCAAGTCACAATTATTAATATAATGAACAATACAATCTATCCTAAATCAGTTCTAATGTTTAATTGGTTCGTGTGTTTTTTGAACAGATGCTGCTAAATCTGAATTCTAAATTGTGCTATTATTTTTTGCTTTTTTTATTGGTGGAATCTGAAATTCTGAAATAGTTGGTCATTTGTTAATTTATCATGTAAGAAGCTGAAATAGTTTGATCCCAGAGATTGCAAACTTTACCTGGACAACAGTTCTTAGGGGCAATCTCTCATTTTGTGCAGCATGAAGGCATGCGTCAAGTGAGAGTTTTTCACAGTTCATGATTTTGCATAGTCTTTTACGGTCATGCTCGCTTAGTGAAGGATGGGTCTGGAGGGATGTCGAATATCAGAATGTCAAAACTTTGTTTCTATAATAAAACAGGAACCAGAATTACAAAAATTAAGAATTAAAATGATGACCTTGAGGTAGGTGTCAATGGCTCTATACAGACCGTCATCATATGATCGAGAATTTTCGGGTAGCAATTCAGCGAAAACTTGGAATTTAGTAATTGAAAGATTTGGATCTCTTGCAATCTCCGCTAGGTAGTTGTCCAAGAGCCTACTAATATTGAATTTCCTAGTCTTCTGTTGCTGTTGCATCTGCTGTTGTTCATGCATCAGGAAGTATTCAACAATTCGTTGAACTACATCTATGTCTAGCATGGTGCATTCTTCAGATGAATTAGTCATGCTACTAATAAGGAGGAAAAAAAAATAGAAAAAGACAATATAGATATTAGTTTCATTGGTCACTTTCATAATTCTTGTGTTCTGTCTTCTCATTTCTGGTTTAGAGAGTTGCGGAAACAAATTTGACCTTTGGCATAATTATGTCAATTCCAATTATGGGAAGAAAAAAAAAAAAAAGGAGAAATTGTAGCATACTCACATGACTGTTTTTCCTTGATCTCCATTTTGATATCTTGGAATGAGAAGATCATTCACCTCAGTGTCTTCCAACACCATACTCACTCTCTTTTCAAGTTCTGCTGTGAGAGCTGGTGATACAGAATACATCATGGCCATCTTTAGCATCTGCAACATGAACTTACATGAGACCGCATCTTTCTGAGGAGGAATAATGCTTATCAGGGTTTCAATAATTGTCTTTTGGTCCTTGCTGTGCCCACTGCTCTCTTTCTTCCTCCCACTAAAAATACTGAACTGTAGGTTATACTTTTCATGCCCATATCCTCTTAGCCCTTCTATCTCCACATCCATTCCTGGCAGCCATTTCTTGGCATATTGCATGATACACTTACCTATGATCTCTGGTCTGGTTCCTTTTGCCCTTATTGCTGAGATGATCCGCATAAAATGATCAATGCGGAAGGTGGCCACATCATTGAACCACCAGCTTTCTTGATTTGGTGCGGCATCCTCACCTGTGTGATCATCTTTAGAAGCCTTCCACGCAATGGAGTCACAGCATCTTCTTACAATTTGGAGGTTTTCAGCCCATGGAGATAGGTTTTCACAAGATTTCAGAACAGTGATAGTGTCTTTCCATGAAGAAAGCACAACAAAAGTGAGGAAGGCTTCAGTCTTGGAAATGAGATTTCCATCTTCTAGTTCTTCTGTCATCTCTAGGAACTCTGATGCACATCTTAGTGCAGCTATGTTATCTGGGCTGAAGTCTACAGGGAGGCCATAACAGAACTTTAGAACTGTTTCAAATGTTTCAGACCCTCCTGGGAAGTTTTCAAGCTTCAGAGCACTGCCAGAATTTGAGATGAAAGGCTGAATCTCCAATCGTCCTATGTAGCCGCACTTTGATATCAAGGGGTACTGTTGTTACAGAAAAGAGAACACTACGAAAGTACGTAATCATGCTACAGCAAAGTAGCAAAGATACATGATGATTAAGACATATGCTGTTTGTCTGTCTGTTACAGTAAAAGTGTAACTTTATTTCCATTATATCTTGTTTAAAATAGTACTTTGTTATTTTTCAGTATTTTCTTCATGCGATCTTAAAATCAAGAAATACAATAAAATTAATGCAACATTTTTTTTATAAGTATCCAAAACAAATACATTGAAAACGTTGTTAAAAAAAAACAAATCAAACACACTGTTAGTTTCCCCGTGTTCTGTGCTTTTCTGTTTTCAGGATATCTTGTCTTTCCTCTATCTGAGGAACCTTTTTTTCCCCTATCCAAAAAAAAGATAAAAAGAGACGTGCACATATAAAGTACGCACCAGAAAGAAAAGGATGCCTAACTTTTATGCTAGTATAATTAGGGTTGTTAAAAAATATATTCAAAATTGATCAGACAGATACCCAATTGACTTGCTAATTTTTTTTTAACAATCTTGTAAAATTTTCAACCGAAATTATCATATTAGTTTAATTTATAAAAAATAAGTTGTTCTCAAATAAAATTGTTTGAAAATGTATTTAAAATAATATCTTCTTTACTCTGTAATGAGTATGGAAATAGACCTTGCTATGATGCTACACATTAATCTACTTGGAAACACGTTATCAATCCAAGAGGGAGAAGGAAATAATTTTCTGCACTCACTAGGCTCTAAATATGTCAAAGCATTTGTATATATATACCTTGTGAACATTATAAGTGGTTTCCTGGACTTGAATTGAAAAGTCTGTTGGGATTTGAGGAGCAATGAACCTGCACAAGACCAGATCAGAAAAGAAACAAAAAGAAAACAAGCACAAAAGTGGTAGAAGCTAGTAAAGAATGGGAACAAGGAAGTTAACCTAAAGGGTGGGGGAGTACCATGCTTGGTTAGGCATACAACTTTAAATTCACTAAAACATGTAGATACTGTTACTGCAGAATTTTGAAGTGTCTAATCTATAAAAGAAGTTATTGCAGGTGTACCATGAGTGTTCTCCTTTGAAGCTATCAGCTATTGTGGTGAGTTTGTTGGGAATGACAATGGTTTTGTCAGAAACCTTGTCACTTCCATCAGTGTGACTCCTGGAGTCTTCTTGTGCTTGCCCTACTTGAAGGGACTTCATGGTGATAGTATGGCTAATTGCAGTGTAGTTGAGAAAGATAAGCCATTTTGATGAGGAAGTGAAGCTTATGAGAACAGTGAGGTTGTCCATATTAATGCTGGAAGTTGATTCTGTGGTCAGTGTAGGGCTGTAGTTAAGATGGTTGGTGACTTGTTTCTTTCCTTCCTGGTTATCAACTTTAATAACATTCTGTTGTTGTGTAGAAATAATAACCGTGTAATGTCTCAGGCCTAATATGCATTGAATGCATGGTTTTGTTGAAGGTTTCAATTTTCTCTTACGTCACAATTTTTAAAAATTTAGATTATCAACTTTTCACATAATGTAGATTCAACTATTAAATTATAAATATATATTGTCTTGATTATGTATGTTAAATTCTATAAGACAAAAAAATACGATGCATCAAATAAAGTGAACGACTCATTCTTATTTTAATATATTTTAAAAAATATTACATAAATTTTAATCTATATGAATGAAATAAATAGTGGGTAAGTTACGTCAATATCATTTAATTCCTCTCCTTTTATATCAATTTCATTCAGTATAAAGTATAATAATATAATTTAAATTTATATAATTAAATAGCTATACATATAAAACACCTGTCCCAAATATTTTCAAGAATTAAATTATTAATTATTTATAATCGTGCCAACACTTTGTGACCGCCCTGTATTTTTACCCACCACAGAGAAGAGTTTTATGATCAAATAATAATTTAAAATAGTTTTATATTGTTGGAAGAACAAAATAATTACATAGATCTCTCTCTCCTCTTTCTTCTACATCAACCCCTGTTGCATTTTTATTTTTTACTTTTTGCTTTGATTAGGTCAAAATCATTGTAAAATCAAACTTTGATTATTATGGAAGGATTTGGGCCATTTACTGTCCCCCTTTTCAACATTCCACAAAGCAACCAATTGGCGACGTGTGGCTTACAGCTATTGTACGTCTATTTGCCATTTATTTCTACTCAACTTATGTTTTCAAAAGAAAAAAAAATCATAAAATAAAGAGGCTACCAATTTTAATCTACTTTCAAACTCTTTAGATTTTCTGTCTACAAATTTTCCTAAAAATATTTATAGATTTTATTTTCATAAAAACATGTATATATTCATTCAGTTTAAAGAACATTTTATATAAATTATTAGAATTGATGAGTAAGATTAAATTTATTGTATTATATAGTATAAGTAAGCATGTGAAGTGTAGAAGAATACAGCAACACATGAAGCATTGGCATTTGGCTTATTGGATGTTGCCAAAGGGTTAGAGGGAAATGGAGGCTCCACAAAGTGACCATAGAAATTGGTCCTAAGCCAGATGCCAAGTGAAATAAAATAAGTTTGTTCTCGTTAAAAAAAACAATGATACGTTGTATTATTTAATTATTATCATTTTGCGAATTTTATCACTTGAGATTTTTTTTTCATATTTTACCGTCAAACTTTAAAATTTTATCAATTTTACTAATCCGATAAATTTATGATAGAATAATGAAATTACATGAAAATAAAAGACTAAAGCATTTTTGCTTTTCAAAATTTATGCTAAAACACCATAGTTTTTTTTTAAACTTTTTCTTGTAACATAACGCACGTTAAGTAGTAAAATATATTAATGATAAAATATGAAAAAACTGAATAAAATAATAAAAAGCAAGTGGTTCAATGCGTAATTAAGTAAAAGAAATACTTACATATAAGAAAATACTATCTTTCTTTCTTGGGCCATAAAATACCATAACACTTTTTTTTTTTCTTTTTAATGTAACAGACATCGTCCCAAAAACACACTCTTAAACTTACCATTTCATCAAATCATTTATATTACGACCATATAATTTTTTTTATAATTATTTTTTTTACACAAATTTCATATATTTTTATCGTTATTATAATATATTTTAGTGACTATTTTTCATTTATCTCCTTTAAAACAATATTATATAAGAATAAAATTCACAAATTTTCGTATGTTTTTACTTATTTTATAATGATGATAATTTTATAACTATATTTTTTTATTATTAATACTTACGCTAGTTGCAACCCTTTATTGGTATTAGAGCTGTTGACCCATAAAATGAGTGGGTTCAAAAACACCCAACCTCCAAAGTCGTGAATTAGGATCAAGATTAGTTTCGTAAATAATTCATAAATATTTTAAATTATAAATTGATCTCAACACATTTTATATAAATTATAAATTGGTTCTTAGCTAATTTTTTTAAATAATCAGTTCAGTATGACAATTATTAACGTACTTTCTTTTAGTACAATAAGAAAAAAAAATCAGTTCGTATAACAACTTTAGTTCTATTTGTTTTATTTAAACTTTGTTAATGGTTAATATAATTAAACATGTGTTTAGTCTATAACAATATTCACATGTGTTTATTAGACGTAAAATTATCATTAATACATAATCTTGAAATGAGTCTTTTACTAATTTTACATCTATTAAACGCATGTCTAAGTTATTAAAGATTAACTAAGTGTTTAATTATTTCAATCATTTACAAAGTTTAAATAAAACTAATGAAATTAAAGTTGTTGTACTAAACTTAATTGAAACGTCAATGTCTATACTTGTTGTACTAAATTAATTATTTAATTTTTATTATTTGCGATTTAATTAGAAGGTTAAGGTCTAATTAACTTATGTGATTAGAACAACTTAACTCAACTTGATGATTTTTACTCTTGACATTGTTCAATTTAAGTTCAACCTTAGTCGATCCTGTCTCAACTTGACCTAACATGACCCAATTTGAACTTGGTTAAATGTGGGTTCGACTCAACCTTACTTGGCCCAACGCAACTTTACTCAACTTTGCCCATCTCAATTAGGTCCAACACGAAGACACTCAACTCATCTCAACATGGGCCCAAGATTACTCAACCCGATATAGGTTCAATATGACTCAATCCAATGTGAGTCGAACTTGACTCAACCTGACATGGGTTAGACTCGCCTCAGTCCAACATTCACCTAACTCAACTCTACTCGAGGTCAACTTAAGTTGATTTTGCCCAAGACGGGCCTAGCTTGACTCAACCCAATGTAAGCCCAAATCTACTTGATGAATGGTGGGCTTGACAAGACTTAGCTTGAGGTGGGTCCAACTAGACTCAACCTAATGTGGACCAACTTAACTTGGTTCAACGCTGGCCTAAATTAACAAACCTTACATGGGGCCAACTCTAGTTATCCTGACATGGACCCAAATAGTCTCATCACGATATGGATACGACTTGACTCAATCTGAGGGGCCCACTCGTCTAGTCCCAAGGTGGACCCACTTCAGTCAACTTGAGGTAGACCCACTTGACTAAATTTGAGGTGGGGTCATTTGTCTTGGCCTAAGGTCTACTTGACTTGATTTGGCTTTATATTGGCCTGACTTAACTTAGCTAACTTGACTTGGTCAATAAAGTCCTAACTCAAGACACGACACGGGCTCAAGTTAACTCAGCACGATGTGGACCTAAACAACTTTGGCTTGACCTGGACCTAGTCCAAACCTAGCCTAACTTAACCTATTTGACTTGTGTCTGACCCAACCCTATCCATATTGACCTAGGATCGATTCAAGTAAATTGGGCTCTACTCAACTCGACTTGACCTAAGTGTGACCTGACTTGACCAACATGGATTAAACCTAACTTGTGATGAATTGAGTCAAGCATATTTCACCTAACGTGTCCAAAACTGAACTCAGCCTAACCTGTCCAAAATTAGACTTAGTCCCACCTGAATCAATCCGTTTTTGAACTAACTTATTTGACCTAACATGAAATTATCTCAACCAACTTAACATAGTGTTAGACTGATATAGATTGACTTAGGTCTGACTTGATTTTGTTCTTATTGAATTTGATTTGGATTAAATAAATATTCCATGTATATAAATATTTTTTAAATAATTTTTTATTTTCATTTTTTAAATAAGATTGATTTTACTATAAAAATAACCCATGTTTTATATCCCATGGAACTTTTATTGACATTTTCGGCTACATGTACTTCTTTTTAAGTGAGTTATTGTATTCAACCTAGGTGGATCAAAACCAAACCCTACCAACTCACTCAATATTTTGAGATGTCTATTTATCATGTAACTGAAATATAGATTCACAAACACTTTTCTAGTATAATAGTAATTATTTTTCTATTAAGAAATATATAAATGTGAAGCGTGAGAATTTCTATTATTAAGTAAGAAAA
>Ga0099825_1009776_pt1 | contig 10769 bp, 10 predicted proteins | sample SiratroredBW_FD_76838 | JGI IMG/M metagenome (GOLD analysis project Ga0099825, IMG submission 76838) | Root nodule microbial communities of legume samples collected from California, USA - Siratro red BW | ecosystem: Host-associated > Plants > Roots > Nodule | place: USA: California | collected...
ATCAAGTTAATTGAGGAATGGATTTCAAAATAGTAGTCCTAAGCTATCTTTATTGTATGTTTGTTTCAAATTTCTTCATTTAGCAGTTATGTTAAATTGAAATGGAGTAAAATCCATTTGGAAGTTGTTGAGCTTTTGAGTTGTAATGTTTAGTGTCTGAAGTTTCAAAACATTCATGAAATCAAGATTGTCATGAAGGGTTGAAATGGAATTGCAATCAAAATGGTATGAATCCATGTGGGACTCCAGATGGAGACAAGAGAAACAATCATTTAATGTTTTGATATCATTTTGATACATTTTATTATTCTAATGTCAATATTTTAATCATCAACTACTTACTAAACGCAATAATTTTTAATTATATGGTAATTTAAAATTAGATACTCAGCCGAAAACATATTATAAATGCAATTTGAATTAGATTCGGTAATTAAAATAATTTTTATATTTAAAATTAACAACAACTTTACAATTTTTAAGAAGTTTAAGTATTCAATATATAATGGAGAAAAAGTCAATCACAAGACCATAAATTTTATTTCCGTATTTAGTTTATTGTAACATTATCAAAAAGTATTGTTTCATATTATGTTTTTCATAAAATTATTAGGATTTTGATGTTGGAAAAAAAAATTCTGTGATCGTTATCCTTTATTTTCTTTTTAATATTACGTTACTCTAGTTAACTCGTTTAATTTTACATTAAATTTTGAAAAAAAGTTATAAAAATGGATAAATAATTCCTTTCATTATTAGCCAGCATATACAAATATAGTTAATTCATTATTTTGTGCACATTCGAACAAGTTTTAATGTTTTAGATATGGCAAAATGGTCAATCCAGCTTCTTTTACCTGGTCCGTTATAATTAGAGGCTGGGTGGACCGATAAACTATAAGATTGACCTTTCAAGTTTTTTAAAATTTTATTTTGTATTTTTATTTTAATATATATATATATATATATATATATATATATTACAAACATATTTATTTATATCAATATTTTTAAATTTTTAGATGATTAATTAATGTCTAATAGAATAAATAAAAATAATTACTTTATAACTGAAATTTAATTTGTCAATATTAATGATTTAAGTTATAATATTATTCTATATTTATATATTTCAAATAATATAATATAAAGTTAATTTTTTAAATCCTTTTATTTTAATTAAAGAAAAAATGGGTTAGCGGGTTAACCCACCCCATCTCGCCGATGACTTCTTGCTGCACCTCCGTACATTCTTCCTGTACCTTCATGTAATTTTGAATTTCCTAATCTACCTCTTGCAAAAAGACTCTTTTAATCTGCAAAGGTTTATTATAGGTTTGAAACAGTGAAAGGGAGGTGCGTGAGAAACGTGATACTTCTGTATCATCTCTTCAAGAAGAGACTCTTTGAATCCTGCAATTTCATTCTGTAAAGTGTTTCCTTAGGCTTTGTCACTGTGAAACTAAGTCGAGTTTGTGATGGGTTTTCGTAAAGTGGCTTCCTTTTCTTTCAATTTAGTTGCTTGAGTTCTGGATAAAAATCCCTTTAATCATAATCCGATTAAAGAGAAAGAGAGGTGATGGTATTCGAATCACAATACCAGAAGTTTAGTAAAATGATTTTATGGGAAAAGAAATCGTAAAAGAAGCACTGTAATTTTTTCACTATGATTTTATGGGAAAAGAAATCGTAAAAGAAGCACTGTAATTTTTTTACTATGATGAATAGGAAGTGAGAAAGAAGTGTAAAAATATTTTTTATTACTTGACTATTTTGAAATGAGTCACACAGTATTATTTATAAACATATTTGGAATGGGTTTCACAGAAACAGCCCAATTCAATATTACGTATCTTAATAGCCTCCCTCAAGTTAGAGGATGAAAATTCATCATTCTAAGTTTGGAGATTACAAAATTAAACATTATATGCTCTAATGACTTTGTGAATATGTCAGTTGGTTGCTCAACACTCTTGATCGAAAGAAGACGAAATAATCCCGCTTGTAACCTTTCTCTTACAACGTGGCAGTCTATATCAATATGTTTTGTTCGCTCATGAAAAACGGGATTAGACGCAATGTGACAAGCAGTTTCATTGTTGCAGAAAAGAGCAGCAGTTCCATCAAGGCTTATCTGAAGATCTTGAAGAATGTAGGTGATCCATTGTAATTCACACACTGTGGTGGCTAATGCACGATACTCTGCCTCTGAAGATGATCGGGAAATGGTGCTCTGTTTTTTGGTTTTCCAAGAAATCAAAGATGATCTAATGTAGATGCAATACCCAGTAGTTGATCTCCGTGTAAGATTACATGAAGCCCAATCTGAGTCACTGAATGCCTTCAGTTTCATGTTGGATTTGCTGGGAAAGAAAATTCCTCGTGCTGGTGACGCCCTGATGTATCTGAGATTACGATTGATTGCTCTGTGATGATGAGCATTTGGCGATTGCATGAACTAGCTTAAGAAGTGGACAGAGAAGTTGATATCTGGTCTCGTGTTTGTGAGATAAAGAAGCCTTCTCACCGTTCGACGATAAGATTCTTCTTCCTGTATTGGGTCACCCTGTTCAAACAGTAGCTTTACATCTTTCACCATAGGTGTGGAACATGGTTTGGCAGTGAGCATTCCTGTATCAACAAGGATGTCCAAAGCATACTTTCTTTGATTTATATGTATTCCCTTCTTTGATCTGCGCACTTCAAATCTTAGGAAGAAGCTTAACTGACCAAGGTCTTTAATCTTAAAATTATTATTCAATATTCTCTTAACTTCATTAATATGATCATAGTTGTCTCCAGCAAGAAGTATATCATCTACGTAAACTAATAAAACCATGAAAGAAGAAGTGGTTTTCTTTGTGAATAAAGAATGATCAGATGTTGATCGAATAAAACCAATATCATGCAGAAAATTAGTTAGTTGGGCATACCATTGACGACTCGCCTATTTCAATCCATATAGCGACTTCATGAGACGACAAACCTGATTTGGTTTTTCATTATGTAGCCCTTGTGGTAAACGCATATATACTTCTTCATTTAGTTCGCTATGCAGAAATGCATTATTCACATCAAGTTGGTCAATATACCAATCTTTGGTAGGGGCAATGGCAATGAGTAGTTATTTTAGCAACTAGTGAATACGTGTCATGGTAATCTATGCCTTCAATTTGTGTGTAGCCTTTAGCAACGAGTCTGGCTTTGTATCGTTCTATTTCTCCCTTTGCATTGAATTTTAGTTTGTATACCCATCTGCATCCTATAGATGTCTTTCCTGGAGGTAACTCAGTAATAATCCAGGTTTTATTATCTTCAAACGCATTGATCTCGTCTTGCATGGCTTTCTTCCATTCTGGTATCTAGGATGCCTCTTCGTATGATTTAGGCTCGATGTGTGATGAAATAAAAGTTATTAAACGAAGTTGTTTTTGATTTATATGATCATAGGAAAGTACAGAGTCTATTGGATACTTAACCTTTGTATTTTTGGTATTGATCTTCATAGAATTAGAAATTTGGTGATGATAGTCCTTCAGATAGCTAGGTGCCTATCTTTGTCTGGTGGATCTCCTTACATCTTTATCTGTGTTTTCATCTGCATTGATTTCGTCTGCATGGATTTCTTCTTCCAGCCACATATTATCATTTGTATAACCACAAGTATTTTCACATATTGTCTGCCAAAAATCGTGCTCAAAAGCACTAGTTGGTTCTTCTGAATTTTCTTTTTGAACAAATGTATCTTCATGAAATATAACATCTCTTGAAATAATAATCTCTCTTGTTTTAAATCTAACACAATATAACCTTTAACTTTGACTTTGAATCCTAAAAAGATGCACTTTTTGCTTTTGGGATCAAACTTATTTCTATTATTGGTTAATGTAGAAACAAAACACAAACATCCAAACACCTTCAAAAAGGATATATCAGGTTTCTGTTTATGTAACAATTCATAGGGTACCTGAAATTGCATTGCAGTAGAAGGATTACGATTGATTATAAAAAATGCATGACAAATAGCATAAGACCAATATTGTTTTGGCATATTAGAATAGAACATAATGCTACGGGAAATTTTTAATATGTGCTGATGTTTTCTCTCAACTACAACATTCTGCTGAGGAGTTTCTATGCAAGACATTTGATGCATTATACCGAATTTATCATATAACTCTTTATAATTGAATTCGGATCCATTATCAGTCCTCATGATCTTGATGCATCTATTAAATTGATTCCGTATATAAACAACAAAGTTATCAAGAATAAATCTAGTTTCACTCTTGCTCTTCATCAAGAATACCCAAGTGTGCCTGGAGAAATCATCAACAACGATAAGAAAATATCGATGACCATGCACAGAAGCAACACTTGACCCCAAATATCTAAATGTATGAGTTCAAAAATATCATGGGTAACAAAATTGTTATCAGAAAAACATAATCTATGTTGTTTAGCATAGTAACAATGATCACAACTATTTATGTCATCGTATTGAATCTCAATGTTGTTTTTACATATGTATTCCAAAATCCTTTTAGATGGATGTCCCAATCTAAAATGTCTTACATCTATGTCATTGGTTTTGAAGTTTGACAAATTATTAACAAGACACTGATTCTTTTCTTCTACAGTATGGTACAACCCATCAACCATATTAGCAGTTCCAATCAGCTTCGAGGCATGGGTATCTAGAATCTGGCAATTTGCATGAGAAAATAAACATTGTAGATTTGTGATTGAATAATTTTTGAACAGAGACAATATTTAGAGTGAAATTTGGTACGTACAAAACATTATAGATTATAAGCCATTTAGTTAATTGGACTGGCATAGTGTGCATGCACATAGGTTCCATTTGGTAACCCAATTTTAAGTGGTGTAATCTTACGAAAATTAATAAACATGTTCTTTAGGCAAGTTACATGACCAGTGGCTCCTGTATCAAGGATCCAGAAAGGATTAAATTTACCTTTTTCGTTTTCCACAGGTTTGATATCACCTATAGTGTTAACTTGTCCAATCTTTTCTTTCGAGTTCTGCAAGATCCTTAAAAGTCTTTGAACCTGTTCAGATGTTAAAGATTGTGATGGTATTGTTTGCTTGCTTTCTACACTATCTATCTGATCACCTTCTTGGTTTCTCAAAGGATTTTGTTGAGCTTCCACGTAATTCACATTAGTTTTGTGTCTTTGCTTCATCCAAGGCGGAAAACCGTGTTTAGAATAACACTCATCTGCATTGTGATTCATTTTATGGCAAAAACTACACTGTTTTCCATAATTTTTTGACCGTCCTCTTCCCTGTGCTCTCCATGCATTATTTCCATAATTTTGATTGTTTCCAGAACGACTGTTGCTGGCATAATTTATAAGCGGTTTGGGTTCTACAAACTCTCCTCCTCCAACAAGTTAGCGCTCCTGTTGTTGTACAAGGGAGAAGACCCGATTTATGTTTGACAATGGCTCCCTAAGCAGTATTTGCATTTTAACGTTTGTATATATGTCTCCAAGGCCTCTCAAGAATGACATAACATGCTCTGAATCTCTATATCTTTTTATAATCTTCATAACATCACAATTACATTTAACTTCATAGGTGCATGATGGTATAAGTTGCACAAATTCTAATTCTTCCCTCATGACTTTGAGGTCAGTAAAGAACTCTGAAACGTTCCTTTCTCCTTGTTTAATTGAATGAATCTCTTGTAATCTGCAAGAAATCCGAAAATGATCTCCCTTTGAGAATCATTCTTTTAAATCATTCCATAGCTTCTCAACATTATCAATATAAATCGTGTTATGTGCTATTTGCGAACTTAAAGAACGTTTTATCCAAGAAATTACCATCATGTTGCACCTTTCCCATGTATCATGGAGTGGATCAGTCTCGGCTGGTTCTTGAATTTCTCCATTGATGAATTTAATCTTGTTTTTTGAAATGCGCACTTCATCCCGTGGCTCCACGTATGGTAATTCGAGCCATCCTATGCAAGAGATACAAGTATCATGTCTGGGTTCTCTCCAGGGTGCAAGTAATATGGATTTGCAGGGTTTTGTAGAGGATCCATAATTTGCAAAAATGAAATCAAGAAACAGAGACAAACAGAGGAAGATGAAAGCTAAAGAAAATGAAAATTAAAAAGAGTTGAGAAAGGAACAGAGCGGGATTAACCCGCTCTGATACCATAAAATGATTTTATGGGAAAAAAATCGTAAAAGAAGCACTATAATTTCTTCACTGTGACTGCATGAATTCGAAGCGAGAAAGAAGATGAACAGTGTAAAAATATTTTTTATTACTTGACTGTTTTGAAATGAGTTACACAATATTATTTATAAACATATTTGGAATGGGCTTCACAAAAACGACCCAATTCAATATTACGTATCTTAATAGTTAGGATCACTGTCAAAAATTTCATGGACATTACACTGTTCCGTAAGTCACTTTCCAAACATTCCCAATTCTAGAATGAGCCATTCTGGAAAGCTTTTTCATACGAAAAACTGCCACCTCCAAACGCAATTGCAGCACCCTTCCCCATTTTCCCCACCTCCAAATTCACAACAGTGGACACAACGACACCTCTCTACCTAGTAGTGGCAAACGGTGGTAGCAGTGCAAGATAATGTTGGCGGCATCTTCAGATATCAAAACTGTAAAATTAATGGAGGTGGAAAGATATATGAAGGTGTATGATTGAAAAGGATAAATGTGTCCGTAATCAGGGTTAATTTCAAAAAATTAAAATTGTATGGAAGTGCAAGAAGAACTCATAGAGGTGCAGGAAGAAGTCGTCCATCCCACCTCTAACCCGCTAATTTCATAGACCCAATGGGACGGGCTAGCGGATTGAAAACACCAATCGCACCCACATATTTTGACAGACTGGTAGGCTAACCCGTAAGTCAAGACTCGTTTTGCTATCCCTAGTTTGGGATTTAGGATTGCTTTCAAGTTGGGATAACATTTCACGTTTAAGGCATTTTTTCTTCACCTCAACTTCCTTTTCGCATCCATTATATAAAATATCTTCTAAATATAATATTTTTAAATTACATACATTTTTAAATTACATAATCTAAAATTATCTATATTATATTTTATATCTACAAACACTTTATTGGATCTTTAGTCCAATAAAATGGAAACTTTATTTTATTATCACCGTAAAATACTAATGACTCACAAGCTTTATCAATATTTTAAAAAGTTTTCCTTAACGTTTAATGCTTTTTTAGGATGAAGTAAATGTGGACAAGCACACATGTACGATTGACTACAAATAACAAGCACACAAATTTGTCAATTGGCCAAATATTATAAAAATATAAAAGAAATGCTTGAGGTGTCACCCTCATATATGCTTGTAACGACAACACCTAATTATTCGTATGTAGTTCAAGCTACATTTAACACTTAGAACACTATCATGCTAAATTTGTTTAAAGGAAATGGAACATGGACATCTATTATTAAACAAGAATAAAAATAGAAAAATTCATCTAAAGAGTCTTCTCAACCACGACAAAAGTTATTATTTTCATGACATCTTTGATTGGTTCCATCACCAACTTAACACTCTAACATGCACACAGGATTGACAAAAAAGCTCATAAAACTAAAGATCACTAATATTGGAAAAATATTCTCTTACATAAATGTTCGTTCACTCAACCCCTATATTATTAAGAAGTGGACTTTAAGCCTAACTCAATCTTTTGTAAGGTGAGGTTTGTGCTCACTTATAAACTACTGAAAGGCCTATGTAAGGGTGGTTCGATACTGGCCCGATAGGTCCAATAACCTTTTTGGGATAGACTCTCATATCATATTAAGAAGTGGACTTTAAGCCTAACTCAACCTTACAAAATCAACTTGTAAGGTAAGGTTTGCACCCACTTATAAACTATAAAAAGATCTCAGCTCTAATTGATGTGGGATCTGCAACATATATTTACCTCACTCCTTAACTTCCTCCTAGTCCAAGTTTTGAGATATCTCCTCCCATCATTTCGGGCCAAACTTTAACCACAAGATGCTTCACAAAAGGATTCGAAGGTCTTTATCCACTTGTTATCACCATTTAAATTATATTTGCTCATCAACTCTGCATCACTTAACTCCATAGAATCATCTATAAATTTACCAAATCTTTAAAGCTCTTCATATCATGAGAAGCCCCTAGAAGTGAAAAAAAGAAGACATTCTTACTTAGCAAAAATTGACAACAAGATAACTCGAAAAGCTTACTAAACACAAAAAATTTGAAGCTTTTAAACAAGAGATTCTAAAATGTGGTCCCTCATGGCACTTACCCACAATTTATTTTACGAACCATTTTCTCTAATGATTGCAAGAGTGTAATCCTTCATCTTTTGAGTGTCACAATCTTCTTTAAATGCACAAAGTTTCTATAACCCTAAAAGGTTATTGGCTCTCTGACACTTACACCTACTCGAGTTTGGATTTATTATTTAGTATGACTCAATGAGAAATCGACCAAGGAAATGAATTTTTTGTTTTTCTAAAATTTGTCGTCATATATATCTCCTCTAAATTAGTGTGTATCTCTTCCAAATTAGTGTATGAATATTAACCTTAAGACATCTCAAACTACCAAAGACACCTGAGTAACAATGTCTTGTACATAAAAAGAAGTCCAAGAACATTTTGGTTTATCAAAGATTCCCCATAACAAAACTATGAAGAGTAATGTCCTAATGACATGCTAGTTACACTTAACAACAATCTAATAATAGCATAAATAAGTGATAATTTCAAGATATACTTTCAGAGGATATGGATACAAGGCTTCTAGAAAGAAACTAATATCAATTATGTGATTTTGTCTTTATAACAAAATCAAATTGTTAAAAGGAAACTAATATTAATTATGTGATTTTTTGTCTTTATGACAGAATCAAATTACCACCAGTTCTGTTTATTTTGTTTTTATGACAGTATAAGATTGTAATATTTTTATTTGTTTTCTTTCTTTAGCTATACCCAAAATGGATACATTACTTGTATATATTCAATCCTTTACTTTTTTTATCTTAATAGAAAAATATACAGAATATTTTCATTCTCATATCTTTTGTTCATCTCTTTATTTTCATATGGTATCAAAGCTCTAATTTTAGAGCTCTGTTTACTACGTTTATCATGGTTGAAATTGTCGATTCCTCACAAGATTTTAGTTCACCTTAATTCTTCTGATAATCCTTCCTTTCTTATTGTCCCTATCATTCTTGAGGGACTAAACTATCATCATTGGTCACCATACAGGCTTTATTTCATACTAGTCCATTGTTTTAGCATAGCCAATATTTTGGTTGTCTCCTGGATACTCAAGGTTGTTTCTCCATCCATTGCACAGAGTATCATATATATACACAATGTCTTTAATATATGGAATGATTTAAAGGAAAGGTTCTCATAACGTATTACTGATCTTCAAGAGATGATTTCTTCTTTAAAACGAGGTGAGTTTTCTGTTACAAATTATTTCATTCAACTCAAAATTCTTTGGGATGAACTTGATCTTTTCCATCCCCTACATGCTTTCTCATGTGATAATGCTCTTGTGAATGTTTCTAAATATAAAACACAAGACCAAATTATTAAATTTCAAAGGGGGCTAAATGACAATTATTTGATTATGAGAACTCAAATTCTATTGAGGACTGCCTGTCGTCCTTGAACAAAGTTTACTCACTTGTTACGCAACAAGAGAGACAAATTTTAATGATCAGTCTAAGGCTATGGTTGCTACTAGCGGAGGAGGTTCAGGTTATGGAAGAGGAACTCATCAGGTTTTTGATGATCAGTGCAACAACCTATGGAAGAGGTTCAAGTTATGGAAGAGGAAGCCATGGAGAGAAAATATTTATAAAGTCTGTAGTCATTGTGGATAGATAGGGTATACCGTTAATACATGTTATAAAAAAGCATGGTTTTCCACCTCATTTCAAGTTTAAAAATCAAAACCATGATCAGAATCATATCTTACAGTTTCTTAAAATGTAGATTATAATAATGATAAGCAAAATCATGAAGGTTCAAAGTTAGAAATACAGTCTCAACAAATTGGTTTTACTCGTGAGCAATATCAAACATTGTTAACTCTCTTATAACTGTTAGAATATTATTATTATGGAAACAAATCAAATCAGTAGAATATCAGAGATAATCAAGAGAATATCAGAGAATATAGTAAGAATATCAGAGAGATAATCAAGGGAGTATCAAAAAAACAAATCAGTAGAATATTAAAGATAATCAAGGGAGTATCAGAGAATATCAAATGTATTTATTTAGAATAATTTCCATATTTCGTTTCCTAGAATTTATATTAAGTCAGTTATTGTAAACAAAGAGATACACATTCAATAAAAAAAACCTTCTTCCATGTTATCATATTGTTTGTTCTTTCTTGTTCATAGTTATCATATCCTTGTCCAACCTTTCTTAACCCTCGATACCATTGCAAGATGGTATCAGAGCGGTGTTAGATCTTGCAAACTTAAAAACCAACATCATTGTTCCATTACCCCTCACATCCGAAAAACACCAAAAAACCAAAAATGTCATTTTCAGATGATGAAATTGGCAACAACATGAATCAACACCAAAATAACTCCTCAACCATTACTGATGAGCTAACTTTGCAAATTGCAAATATGCTTCGTAATGGCCTAGGGATTCAGCAAACACAATCCAATCTTGACAATTTGTCAATTGGTTTCAAATTAAAT
>Ga0099825_1009786_pt1 | contig 10761 bp, 8 predicted proteins | sample SiratroredBW_FD_76838 | JGI IMG/M metagenome (GOLD analysis project Ga0099825, IMG submission 76838) | Root nodule microbial communities of legume samples collected from California, USA - Siratro red BW | ecosystem: Host-associated > Plants > Roots > Nodule | place: USA: California | collected...
GTAGATGGAAGAACTTTGGATATTTTAGTATGCCAATCCCCTTTGAGCATTAACAAGCACATTACTCTCCTTATCACAAACAACTTTCATTTTTACTGTGTCTTGATCCAATGTCTTTAACAAAAGTTGAGTATTTGAAGTTTTTCTCTACCAAATTTTTATAACTTCGAATTTATTGACTATTCTATTAAATGTAAAGACTCTACTCTCAAATATATATTAAAAAAGTTACCATAAAAAATATGAGTCAAAAAATAATTTGTAATTATTTTTAATGATGTTTACAAATTCTGAAATAGTAAAAAAAAATAAAAATACACAACAAATAGATCAAGCAAATTCTGAATACAAAAATTGAATGCAGAAAACAAAATGGTAAATAATAAAACAACATAACAACATATTAAAAACACAAAATCAATAGAGACATTAATGCAATGTCATAATTGAGCTTCCAAAAAACAACTACAAAGATACATAACACTTACCTCAACGAAGCACTTAGACCCACAAAATGCAATCAAAGAAAAACATTCATCACCACCAAGCACCCATAACTATCGATTCAAACCACAAAAATGACCTTCAAAATATCCACAAACACTTGTGCAACCATTGTTGAAGAAAGAAAACGGAGAGGGGGAGAATTATATCAAAATCACGAGGAAGAAGAAAGTAGAGCCCTAATTTAAATAATTTTATGTTAGGGGTCTGACTTAAAAAAGTTCTAATTATTTAAAAAAAATATCATCACATATTTTTTTTTGGGGTCTAGTGTAAAATGTGTGGAGTGAAAGATTAATTTTGCAATACTACAATATAATGTGAAACATGATAATTTACTTAGAAAAAAAATTAAGGGGATTAAGTTGGAGAATAAATGAGAGAGATTCTAATAAGGCATGTTATTAAGGCAAATTATGCAACATAACATTCATTATAAGGGTGCAAAAACGGTATGAAGTATATAGAAGATACATAAATCTTGAAAATAAATGTGAAGGTAAAAGGAGGTAAAGAAGAGGATATCCATCTAAAGGTAGAATAACATGAGTCATGTGAATGTTTTCATACCTATAGGTAGTGGACTGGGAGTGAGTTTGGGCCTAAAGAAAAAGTGAACATGATTAGTGGCTATAATTAGTATGTGTATAGGTTCAAGGGAGGCACATGAAACCAATAGATTCTCTATGTCAGCCTATGAGGATTGGTTCAGTGAAACACGGTTAAAGTTCCTAGATTATGTTATGCCTACCTTAGATCCTTTGATAACACAAGATCATCTTATTGTATTGGACCATTAACTTATTCTAAGACTAGTATCATTTGAAGAGGTTCAAGTCCTGTATAAGAAGCATTGTTCATGTATCTTTTTCCGATATTTTACGGAAGTTAGTTATTATAGTTATGTTACATAAATAAGAACATGTATTGACAATTATTGTTTATTATGAATTATTGTTCAACTATAATAATTATTGTTCAACTATAATAATATAAAATTATGAGAGCTAATTGAAAAAAAAGGTTAAAGTTATAATATTTGCTCATAGTGAATTTTGTCATAAATGTATATTGAAGTATGTTAGTACATCAATTGAACTACATCACTTTTGTTTGTGTTAATTTGTTTACTTTCTACCTATTTCGTTCATAGATGATATTGGTTTACTACATCTACAATAGATGTTTTTCCATTGAGTTTGATTTGAGCTATTTCACAACACAAACAAGGATGTGAGAAAATCAAGCTATAAATTATGAAGAAAAGAAAAAGAGTGGGAAGAAACTAGATAGATCCAACCACCTATCCAACCCTTGCATTCAAATATATGATGAAATTAAACAAGCTAGACAAAAAAATCTCACATAATTTTGCGATATGGCATTATCAAAATCCTATTACATTTAATGTTTTTTTTTTTTCATTGAATAGAAGAAACAGTTATCAAAGCAAGACCTTAACTTATTAAAAGGAAATTTTAAAGGTTAGACATGCAAGTGGTTAAACCAAAAATCATCTTATTTATATCTACATCTTAAAGAAAAATGTAACAAATTTAAGGTCAATACTCAAAATGAGCTAAAGTGGGTGTCCGTGTATGTGGTTAGAGTTCATTAGGGTGAATTATTTAATTTTTGAGCTAAATAACCTATTAAGAGTAATTTTTTAATTTCTGTAAATTTTAGTATTTAATTTTGATGTAATAAGTTCTAGACATTTTTCATATTTCTGAGTCATTATAATGGTTAATTGAGTTTCAATTATAGTGGAAATTTAATGTTATGTTTCCTAATGGAAAACAAATGCTTAGCAATAAAGTGCTTTTACTATAATCCGCTGTTTAGTGTGATGAATCTATTTTTAAATAAATCAAAGCAGTAGCTCCATGTGAAAAATGCAAAGGCATATATTCTAACTCTCTGTTCATAAATAATGATTCTCTTTTAACGGGATTTGAGTAAGTGAGCATCAAATGAATATGTTAAGTTTTCAAGACACTTGATGTTGCCAACAAGAAACTTTTGTCTTTTCAAGTTGTTGGAACGATCAATGATAAAACATGTAAACTTGAGTTTCATGGTAACTATTAAATCAGTGTTACGTTTATTATGGCTGACATGAGCTTAATATTTTAAAGAGGTAGGGAACGATACAATTTACTCCAAAATCAAATTATTGTCAAAAGTTTACACTAAACAGAAGCCCAATCAATAGGCTTTTTTTCCAAACCCAATTATAAGGCATTTTTCTTTTTCAAAGTGGTTCAATTTGCATCCGTATTGTCTAAATGAGTAAAGGATATTGTGTCAGATAGGAAAATTCATGTGTTAATTCCAGCAATATTAATGTGTTAAATAAAATTATATTCAGTTGACACGATTCCAATTCATGTTTTAGATAAAATTGTATTCAGATGGCACAATTTCTTTATAATAATTAATACTATGTTTGATTTAAAGTCATAATAAATACATTTATATTTAATTTAAAATCATAATAAAAATCTACCAACGTATATTCAAACATTACAATAAGAATTTAACATTTATTTTATAATTATAGTCATAATGAATAATATCATAATTATAATTTCAAACATTTTTATTTTTAACTATTTTTATTTTGTGAAAAAATTCAAAGAACATAACTTAAAATTCATATTAATTTCATCTCAAATATTACAATTTTAATTATATATTAATAAATATTCCCATATAATCACTCTATTAATTATTAAATATTATAAAAATAATCGTAAACTTGAAATTTATAATTGATTATAATTTATTAAAATCTATAAAAAAAAAAGAATACTAAGAAAGACCTACAAATATTTATAATTATTAATAATTTAAAGATATAAAACATATTCATAAGAGTAAAGCCCGAAAGAATAATGAATCTTAAAAATCTTATATTCATGAATAATGGAACAAATCAAATAATGGTACTATACAACTTAGGTAAAAAAACAACAGAAAAATCTTTTAATGCCTTCATTCTGAAAAAAGAATAACTCTGTGAGAAGAGCATAATATGATTCGTCAGGCTTGTTATAACTCTTGCATTTTACAACTTAGGTAAAAACAACAGAAAAATATTTAAAATTGATGTTCTTCAAATTTTTGTATAAAGAATCATATTTTAAAATAAAAAAGTTTAAAATTATGATTATAATATTATCTAATTATGATTATTATTTTGAAATAAATGTTACATTTTTTATTGTAAAGTTAAATAAATATTAATTTTTATGATTTAAATTAATCATAAATAATATTTATAAATATTAAGAAATTATGTTAGTTGGACACGGTTTTATTTAACAAGTACAATTTAATTATTTTCGTAATAAAAATTTTATTTATTTTGAACAATATTATACTAAAAAAAATAAAAATTATCAACGAGACAAATCCACCGAAAACATTCAAAATTTGTCGGTAAATTGATTGTATTTAAATTTACCGACGGATTTCTAAGTCCGTCAATAATTATCGATGAATTTCCGACGGATTTCTGAATCTGTCAGTAATTATCAACGGATTTAAGGTAAATCCGTCGATAAATTTAGCTTACAGATGATATCCGTTGATAAAATCGTCGATAATGATATTTTATCGACGGATAAAGTTTCATAAATATATTTTTGTCAATAATTTAACTTTTTCTTATAGTGTTAGTTTAAATTGTATCAATTTGAAAAAAAAGGCGATTATTAACGTAAAAAACAATGATTAATGCAAGACTTGGGACAATTAAAAGAACTTCTTAAAACTAAGTCACGGAGTCAAAAAAGTCGTTTCATATATGGTTGTGAAGAAAATTTTGGCAAACTTTAAGGACACTAATTTGGAGAGCAAATTTTGATGCATAAGTGTGTTAGAGTTTATTTGAGTGGATTGCTTGTTTTTGTGCTAAATAACTAATCAAGGGTCATTTTCTAATATCCATAATTTTTCACATTTAATTTTGACATAATTAGTTCATATGACTTTCATATGTTTTAAGTTAATTTTTATGGTTTCTAAGACATTATAATGGCCGGTGGTTATAATTGTAGTGGAAATTTAATGGTTATGGAAATTAATTTTCTAAAAGAAAATAAAGATTTAGTGAGAATCTAACTTATAAATAGAAGAAAACTATCTTTAAACTAAGTTGAATGAAATTATAATTCACTTTGCTAAGTGAGGAGCTCTTTCTTAACTTATCATCTATCTTCGATTGTGATATTTATCCCATTTCTCATATTTTCATTTTATGTTTTTCTTCACCTTTTTTGTTTTTACTTCAGTTTGAGGTTGAATTTAAGATCCATCTAAGGGAACTTATTAGTTTTCTAGTCAATCGATGACACAGGCAAATGCAGTTATTGCAAACTTAATATTAATATAATAAGCCATTTACATTTTAGACAGCATATGGAATTATGAATTAGTGGCATTGTGGTGTTGAAAATGAAAATGAGTAGCAATTACATTTCTAGATGTCTGATGTAATGTAACAGGGGAGAAGTTATTTAGTTGAATAAGTGAAAAAAAAAAGTGTTTCAAGTAATTTAATTCGTTTTTTAATTTGATTTTTAAACCAGTTTAATGTAATCTTGAAATGTTTAAATCAAACTAGTTATTTTTTCACAGCCATGACGAAAAAAAAAAGTGGGATTCAAAAGTGAAACACAACATATGTAAGTATATGATAAGGATTTTTTTTAATTATGTTACTGAACTCATTTATTGTATGTTATCTCTTTCTATAATATATTGGTACAGCAACTAATAATTTCATATTATATTATACTATATCATATTTTATATATATATATATATATATATAATATTTCTAATTCGAGTGTAATTTCTTTATTTGAACACTTTCGCTTATATCTATTAAATCTCGCGCTAATTTTCCATACTAAGGTAGAAAAGATATTACATCTGAATTTGTTGATCTGACGTAAATAACCCTATTATATTAGTAAATAAAAAAATATTAATTATGCTTTATATAGTTAATATAATTATGAATCTTTTAATCAATCATAATAAGTTATTGATCAATAAATTTTACTTGAGAAAGAAATACCAACCTTGGAAAGAAATAGAAAAACATGTCTTTTATTTGTTTTCTTAACTAGCACCCAATTTTGTTTCTGTACTATGCAGCCCACTGACCTAGGTAGTAGCCTCTGCATGTAGAATACGTGGTGGGTCCTGCTATTGGCACCTCCATTTTTGTTATGGACATCCCAAATGGTTGGTAATGTTTACTTAACAAAAAATCACACACACAATGAAAACGTGTTTCTATTATCCATTGAAGCAACCCTAGTGTATTAAGAGTTCAACTACATAATGAAAATAAGTTTCCTTAGTGTTAAAGAAATTCACAATTCAACATAAACAATTTTATCACAGTTTCATGTTAAGCTATGATGTGCATTACAAAAGCTCATCAGTCTTCTCTCACTAATGTCTCATAAAGTTATTTTTTTGTAAAATTTAGTTTTATATGTTAAGTCTCGCAATAATATTCTTATTAAATATTCACAAATTTCTCGCAAAATTACCTTCTTTATTCCTTAGCAAATCCCTTACAAAAGTTCCCTCGATAATTCTTTACAAAAATATCTTTGATAATCTTTTTACAAATCCTTTACGATATGTGTATTATACGTACATAATTAATCCGTTATAAAAGATAATATTGTTGATTATAGTTAATCTCTTACAATATATAGCTTGTTGTCCTTGGGTAATCACTCACAAATCTCTCGCGAGATCAACTAAAAATTTCAATAAAATGTATCTTTCAAAAATTTCTACCAATTTGAATTTAGTATTTATTATATATTAATTTAAGAATATTCACGAGTGACAAATCAAATAAGGTAATAAGGATTACCTCCTCAAAGAACTCATAATCATTCAATTCCATTGATCCCTGGTCTTGTTAAGGTCAGACCTTATAGATATCCTCATAGCCAAAAATTACAAATTGAAACCATAATATAAGACATACTACAAGTAGGGATTATAGTGCCTAACACTACTCCTTTTTCTTCTCCTATAGTCTTGGTAAAGAAGGATGACACATGGAGATTTTATATTACAGGGTTTTGAATGCTATTACAATGAAGGATAGTTTCCCTATACCTACTATTTATGAGCTTATAGATGAGTTGTAGGTAGCTCAATATTTTTTGAAATTAGACCTAAGGTTAGGGTACCATTGGATACTGTTGAAGGAAGAAGATAGACATAAAACAACTTTCAGAACTCATCAAGGCCTTTATGAATGGGTAGTAATTCCATTTGGACACTCTAATGCTCCTACCACATTTTAGAGTATCATGAATGAGGTATTCCAATGTCTCTTAAGAAAATATGACTTGGTTTTTATTATGAAAATAAAGAAAAGAACAAAGATGAACAAAGAACATGAGAATAAAAATATGCTCACTGTTTTTCTGTGTGTTTCATTCAAAATAAAAAATTGAAAATATACAAGTATTGTACCCATTCTAGGTATAGCTAAATAAAGAAAACAAAATAAAATTATTACAATATGATAATGTCATAAAAACAAATAAACAGAATTGATGATAATTTGATTCTACCATAAAGAAAAAATCACATAATTAGTTTGCTTCTAGAAGCCTTCTATCCATATACTCTGAAAGTTTTCTTTGATGACATCTTGGTATACAGTTCTTCTTGGTCATTACATCTACAACACTTGAAGACGGTATTAAAATTACTTTTGCAATATAGGGTCTATGCAAGGCTATCAAAATGCTCATTTGGGTTGCAACAGATAGATTATTTCGGACACACTATTTCTGGTCAAGGTGTGGCAATGGATAAAGAAAAAGTGAAGGTAGTATTGGATTGGCCTGTTGTGCCTACTAATTTGAAACAGTTGAGAGGATTTCTTGGCCTTACTAGGTACTATATAAGATTCTTTAAGGGTTATGCAAATATAGCTGCTCCTTTAACTAGTTTATTAAAGAAGGACAATTTTTCTTGGAATGATCCAACCGCTGCAGCATTTGCAAACCCAAAAATTGCTATTATTGAAGCTTTAGTTCTCAATCTTCCTGATTTTTTCTCAGCAATTTATTCTTGAAACAGATGTTTCAGGTTTGGGAATTGGAGCAGTGTTGAGCCAAAATCACTATCCAATTGCATTCTTTTCTTAAAAGTTGACTCCAAGTATGCAAAAGTAGTCAACTTATGCAAGAGAATTTTATGCTATTACTGAGGCCATTGCCAAGTTTAGACACTATTTACTTGGCCATTGCCAAGTTTAGACACTATTTACTGGGCCATAGAAAAATGCCTAGAAATGTATTTAAGATGCTTTACTTATGAAACTCCTAAGGAATGGGTTAAACTCTTACTTTGGGCTGAATATTGGTATAATACAACCTATCATACTAGTCTTAGCATGGCATTGTTCAAAGTTGTTTATGGTCAAGTTCCCCCCACATTGGTGAAATATGTCCCTACTAAAAATGATCCAATTTCAGTTCAGGATCACCTATTACAGAGAGATGAGATCATGAGTAAGTTAAAGATGAATTTCCAAAAGGCTTAACAATATATGAAAAAGTATGCTAATTAGAAAAGAAGGTTTGAAGAATGGAAGATTGGAGATACGGTACTAATGAAGCTCCAACCTTATCAGCAACATTTCATGGCTTTGACGAAGAATCAGAAATTAAGTTTAATATGTTTTGGTTCATTCCCAATTATAGAGAGAGTTGGTCAAGTTGCTTATAAGTTGTCACTGCCAGTCACTGTAAAAATACACCCAGCCTTTCATACATCCCAGTTGAAATTGCTTAGAGGTGATCATGTTCAACCGTATGTTCCATTACCAATTATCATTGATGAATCCTATCAGGTTATACAACCTACTACTATTTTGGAATTTAGAGTGATTATTAAAGGTTCTCAACATGTTCAACAACATTTAGTCTAGTGGGACGGCATGGATTAGTCTCAGTCAACTTGGGAATACCACAATACATTGCAAAAGGCTTACCCTAGCTTCAACCTTGAGGATAAGGTTATTCTTAATGGGGGAGGAATAGTAAGCAATTCGGTTAGAACAAGGGTAAATGAGGTAGAAATTGAGAAAGAGAAAAAGTTCTAGAACCAAAATAACTAACTCTAGGATAAGTGAGTATGATGGGTTTAACAAGTAGTATTAAAGTTTCTGTTAAGGGAGAGAGAAGGTATGGAAGAATTGATTCTAATTCCCTCTCCCTGGGTGGAATGATTTTCTGAAAATTGCTTATCATTCCCTTGTTCGTTTTCTCTTTACCTTGTATTACTCCGTTGTCATTATGATATACATTCTTGTAAGAAAATCATACGACAATAATAATACAAAGACAGTGTTGATTTCATTTATCGTTTTTCATAATTTCCTTTTAAATTTATGTTCATTACAGGATGATAAAGTTAAATACTTAAGTATCTCAGAATATTAAAAGTGTGAATCTTATTAAAGAATTTCATAAACTCTAAGCATAATTTTGAAGACTATAAACCAAAAGTGTATTATGCATGAATATTGAAGAAGAACCAAATTTCACAAAACTTACAGGGAGAAACCTATATGATGAGAGAAATGTTTATGTATTGTGAAATAATTTTAATGTACCTCTTTTCAATATCATTTGACAAAGGAACTCACACGAGTTCTAAAAATTGGATCCCATCGTGGGGATTATGTTTGTTTGGAATCAATTCTTAGAGCAAATCAAGAACAAAATTATTATTTGGGAGATGAATTATTAACATTGGAGGTGTAGCAATGAATGTTGACAAAAGATCGCACAACCAGCTTGACAACCTCAATAGTATATGCAAGTCATCAATGGGCGAGAGCCCACCTTAGCATCAAGAATAGGGTGTACTCATACCAATCATCTAACTTAAATAAAGTAATTCGACTTATTTATCGGAGTTCCAATGGAAACAAACTCAATATGTGATATGTTATAGGCACAAATGAATATGTGATTAATTTAAAGAGAGATTGAGACTAGTATAATATAAATGAATGATATGATTTGTACATAATTCAAAGGTGTTTTGCTTACGAATTACAAGGAGTGGGAAAGCCTATCAAAACACAATGTTTTTAGAATAAAATGGTATATCCCTAGCTTAGAATACGAGCATGGATTGGTGTCCTCAAAGTCATATGGTCACACGATGCTTTCATCGATTAAGAACGTTTAGCAAGTCACCTTTGATTCCACATTGTTAATGGATGATATGAATGCACAACTTAGGAATTACTAGTGTTTCATTTTGTGGACCTAGCTAACATCGTTGTAATATTTTCATGTTGCACTAGTTGTCGACTTATTTGAATTTCTTACGTTGCATTAGTTGATTGCACTTGCTACACTTAGCATCAGGTCTTCTCCAGCATTTAAATGGCGACTTACCTAGTTTGTTGCAATGCTTACAAGGATTATGCTTTCTTTTTTGAACTTTCTCCTTCACTTTTGTTGTTATTACGTGCAACACCTTCTCCATTTTCTTGTTGGTTCTGGTTGTTCTTGTTGTCTTTGTTTCTCCAACCACCCTCTTGTTTGACTGGTAAAACTTTTAAGAGAACCTACTTCCCTCGTAACCCTTCTTCACTCTTATGCCTGCAAGGAATTTAATAACTCTACCAAGGTTATTTTGGACAAATTCGTGATGTTTTCCAAGGTAGTTATAGTAGCCTCAAATCTTTCAGGAAAAATGACCAACACTTTTTCAACAATAGGGGAGTCTTTAAACTCAGACTCAAAGCAATCTTACTTTGTTTATAATGTCTAGAAGCCTTTTCGAAATAATTTTTGATGGATTCTGACTTTTAATTTGATCATCGTCTTTGTACTTTGTCTTGAGATAGTCTACGTATGACCTTGACCGATTTGAGAGACATAATACAATTAAAGATTATAGATTGGACTATTGTGAATAGGCAAGCCTTTACCTTGGGAGTTTTTAGTTTTCTTCTCCTTATGATTTTCGAGTTGCGTCACTGGTGGATTTCTAGGTAAACAAGGAATAACATAACCTCTCGCAAATCTAGTGCTTATATATAAGTTCTCATCCTTACAACCCATATGTTATAATTTTACCATTAAAAATTAGAAGTGTCATTGCTGTAGATTTATATTGCTTTTCCATGCTAGACAGATTTAGTGGAGCTCAAGAATCACAAGTCCCATAAGACAA
>Ga0099825_1009788_pt1 | contig 10760 bp, 4 predicted proteins | sample SiratroredBW_FD_76838 | JGI IMG/M metagenome (GOLD analysis project Ga0099825, IMG submission 76838) | Root nodule microbial communities of legume samples collected from California, USA - Siratro red BW | ecosystem: Host-associated > Plants > Roots > Nodule | place: USA: California | collected...
TAGGAGAATCTTTTACAATAAAATTAATTAATCTAGCTAATTAAATTTGTTATAAATTTACATGCTTTTTAGAAATTATTCCTAATATATTTGAAACAAAATATTCTTTTCAAATAATTTTATTAATCTTATTTATTTAATACTTAAATACTTAAATATTATTTAAGTTTCTAATATGTCTTGTTTTAATACTCACTCAATAATTAATATAGTAAATAAGTTTTAGAATTACGATAAATTAACTATTTTTAAATGCTTCATTCAATAAAAATATATATATTTATTATTTTATTAAATAAAATGCAATTACCTGTACGTTACTTTTATAAATAAACAAAAAGAATCCATAGTTTTGTAAACGAGTGGATCTAACTCTTAAAAAAGAGTGAACCAGTATCCAATTTGGTATGTGATCTCTATTATCTTACCACATCTTACTTCACGTGAATTTATGTCTCGTATAAGCAAGTTGTTAAAACTGAGAAAACATGTGATTGTTTTCCTAGACGAAACTTAATTCTGACATACAAAACAATTAACTGAAATGGATTTTAATCAACTATTTTATTGGAATATTTGTATAACTGATCTTGTATGTGCTTCTTGATTAAGAACTCAATTTCATCAAGTGATTCAATTCATTTTCATTAGTGAAAAAAAAAAATTATGTTTGATTGAGCACAGTGCAGAATTGCTCAAAATCTTTGTGTACAAACTTCATCAAATAAATCTTCAAGCTTAGGCTTGTGTTTTTCTGTGTTTGAATATATTTGATATTCATCTTTTGATCTTTCTTCTTACAAATTGTTTCTGGAAAAAAGTTTGAAAGAGTAATTTTTGTACAAACTTGAAATCCGTCACTGTCTTGATAACACTGTATCAAAAAATCAGTTTCAACACTTTGCTCTAAAACTTTCTAACTTGTTGTTTTTCAGATTTAGTTAACTGTTCTTGTGGACAGATTGTAAATCATCTTTAATATTTCTTGATCAAAATCAGCTTTTAAAACGAGTTTTTCAATTTGAATAATTGGTTTTTCTTTTAAATTGTCACTGTTCAAAAATTTTATTTTGTTAAAATCAGATTTTAGCTAACTATTTTTTTCTGGAATTTCTCTAAGCTCTGGAGTATTGTTTTTAATCAACCGTTTTGACATTTTAGCTAATTGTCATAATAATTTCATTTTAGCTTGTTGTTTTGTCAATTTAATTAATTGAATTATGCATACTTAGTTTGGTGGTCATTGATAAATAAAAATACTCATTATTTTCATCTTATTTTTAAAAAAAATTAATAATTCAATTCACTTTCTTCTAAAACTTCAACCAACATATTTTTTCAGTAAAACATTCTAAACTATTGTCATCTACATTACTCTCTATACAGACTTAATTTTTTTGTTTAAAAAAGAAAGGTCAAAACCTCAAAAATGTTTCTTTCCATTATAATGCACTTTTTGCACTCTTAATCAACTATCACATAACTTCCATACATTTCTTACCACTCTACGAGTGAAAAAGAGATGACTTCACAATTCTATGTGAGATTGGCAGGCAATACATCTTCAACCAGTCAACATTATTCTTTTTTGTTGGCAGATTTTCATCTGTTGCCAGCTGGTCCCGAATGGCACACCAAGCATAAAATTGTACAAATGGCAATGCTTTAAAGTTTCAAAATTTCTCATACAGCTTATCATCCTCCCTCTCTGTCTCCCTCTTTTATCAGATTTGTCCAAATATAATCTATTGTCCTCTCCTTTCTCTATCCACTTGTCCTCTTTGTTCTCGTATATCTTGTACTCTTTTTCTATTTTCTAAGATCTCTTAATAGTCTAGACTCACTTGAACATTTTTTACAATTATTTAACTTCCTCCAAAACTTATATTTAGACTCAATTATATCTCTGCACAAACCCTTTTCTTTCTTATTTATCCTCCACTTCTATTTTTCTAATACCGTCATATTAAAAGTTTTAACGTCCTTAACACTCAACCCACCTTCTCCTTCTCTTTTACATCTCCTTTGCTTTTATATTTCATCTATGTAATCTTTTGATCTTCTTTTTCCAAAGTCACAAAATCTCTATAAATTTTAATAATTTATTTCAAAGTAATGACACGACATTTTAAAAATTGAGAAATAACTAATATTAAAAATAGAGACATAGCTGTTAACGCTATACATCTGTTTTTCTTATTCTTATTTATCACAGGAACAATAACATCTACGGATAAATATATTTTGTGTTGTAGAAGTAATATTTGCATATCAATAAGAATAACAGTGCGAACAGTTTATGATATAATGCAAGATTTAATGCATCTATATTTTAAGTTGAAGTTCAAACATGATATAAATGATGAGATTATGATTATTTGCTCGCTCTTTCAAAATTTTAATATCATGTGTTTTGTACATTATTTCTTCTTATATTTTATTCAATTTTTTATTTTAGTCAATACGAGACTTATACCTATACTTAAATTCTTAACATAATTTATATAAGTAAAAACAAATGTACTTGAAGAGAATCTCTTTCCTTACATTGTATGAAAAACAAAATAAAAATACACATACTTTAACTTATATTTTGGTTATAAGTTATAATTAGAGTTATATATTACGAGTTTATTTATGTAGCAGCATTTAACCAAATTATCAATGCATGCAAGATGAAAACAAACAGTTTTTATTGTATTTATTTTCTTTCGAATATGATACCTGAATTAAATAGTAAAAGTGATGCAGATTCTAAAACAGCACAAAATAGTACAAAATAGCACAAAATAGATAGTATATGTAAGGGTGTTGAGATTGTTTCTGAAATAAAAACAACACCAATATGATCCTATATCAGATCATTTTTTATAACTGTAAAATAGCAATTTCATTCCTCTACATAATCGGTATAACGGTACTAGAATGTTTCCACCTGTAAGTTGAAGGATAGCACTTTCTATATAAGAATCAGAACATAACAAAGAAGAGAGAAAGGGAATTTTCAAAGAAGGATACGAAATCTGTCTTTTTTCTCCTTTCCACCACTACTTAACCACAATTGCCCTTTTTCTTTCTTCTCTCTTGGATCTTCTCCACCTGTCCTCCTTCTATAACTGCTTTTGTTCTTCTTTTGGTACCATTACCTCCACCATTGAACAAAACCTTGTCCTCAAGATTGAAAGTTGGATATTGAGTTTGTATATAAGGATAACTTTCCCATGTAGCTTCCTCATATGTCAAACCCTGCCACTGAATCAAGACTTCTTTGTGCCATTTGCCATTTTTTTTAATCATGTGATTCCCAAGCAACTTCAGCAGTTGAAACGGGTGACCTTTGGCATTTAGCAATAATGGTTCAGGCACACACGCAGGTTGGGGTTCACCTGTACATTTCTTCAAGACAGATACGTGGAACACTAGGTGAATTTGAGTTGAGAGAGGCAATTTCTGTTTGTATGCCACTGGACCAATGCGTGCTAATATTAAAAATGGGCCAAAGTAACCCATAGACAATTTTTGATTATGCATTAATTAATTGCAAGGAATGTTGTCTATGTGGTTGCAGTTTCACATAAACAAAATCTCCCACATGGTATTCCACTTCGTGTCTATCAGCGTAAACTTTCATTCTATGTTGAGCCTTTGCTATATTCTTTTTTAATGAATCCAGTAAAACATCTCTGGACTGTAGTTGTTCTTGCATGGTTGGTGTGTCTCCTACCTATGCCTCATAACAAATTACAGAAGGTGGGTCTCTACCAAAACTGCTTTATACGGGGACATACCAATTGCTGAATGGAAAGAGGTATTATAAGAGTACGTTGCCCATGGTAACAACTTGGGCCAATCTTTGGGATTTGATTGATTGTAGCATCTCAAGTTCACCTCCAAGCATTTATTAAGTACTTCGGTCTGACCATCAGATTGTGGATGATAAGCTGAATTGCATGCTAGTTTAATGTCTTGACAAGAACGTATTTGGTCTCAAAATTTGCTAGTAAAAACCTTATCACGATCAGACACAATTGATTGAGGAAGACCATGCACAGTCACTATCTTCTGAATGAATAAATCAGTCACTTTGTGGGCTGAAAAATCAGTTGTCAATTGAATAAAATGAGCAAATTTAGATAAGCAGTCAATTATAATTTACCAGAATACGAATGAGTGCGATAGATGAAGTTCAATCCCACAATTCTCCCAAATATATTAAATCGCTCTTATTGATTGTTAGTTTATTGTTTGCACGTTACTTGAATAAAATCATCCTTAAAACTTTATTTGCTTAGTGAATAGTGAAAATTGAGACTTTTAAGCAAAATTGTTCTCTATGGAATCGACATTCGTACTTTAACATCTATATTACTTTTGACTCAGTACACTTGCCCGAAAGTTCAACACTAGTTTAATACCTAACCCTCAATTAACTTAAATTCTTGACCATCACATTCAATAGTTGGACTGTTTTCTTACTCATATGGTCTTTAACTAGATCCTCCTTCTGTAGATTATACAAAAACTCGAAATCCTAAACCTTTAATGGTGTCACCAATTCCTTTTGTCTCATGTCTAGTTATTTCCAATCAAATGAGTATTTAAGGTCTTTTACGATGCTAGAGATGTGAAATTGAGCAACATAAGATAGTGTCTCTAAATCTAGAGTGCAATACCATTATCACTATCTTTATGTCACATAGTTGAGTAATTCTTTTCATGAACTTTTAGCTTCCTATAAACATAGCCTACCATCCTTTCTATGTTTCCACACATGATCCAAATTATGACATAATTTCTTATACTCAAGAAGTTTCAGCATGCCAAGAATTTACAATACTAGTAAACTAATTAATCCTTACTACCATTCTAAAAGATTATGGGCAAAATCTTATTAGTAAACTACATATTTTGCCTATTCATATAAGCAAAATCTTATTCTTTATAGATAAGTCATAGTAACGTTACTATTTCATGTCTCCATTTCTTATTGGATTTGTCCAAGTATAATCTATTGTCCTTTCCTTTCCATATCCACTTATCCTCTCTGTTCTCATATATCTTACTACCCTCTGACTGTTTTAAAAAAGACTCGACAATAGGGTTTTCATTCAACCAAAACACCACTCCCATAGATTCTCTTGCCAAACACCTACATGATCTATAATCCTAAGATCCTTTTGGTTAGAATTAGTGTGCTCGGATACTTTTCTTTTAGTATGCTATCTCTAACCATTTGTCTTCCCAAAATAATATCTTGCTACATGCTTTTAATTTCTAAGTCATGTTTCCATTAAACTTCCAAAATCTCTAACCAATTTTCTTGTACTCTTTCTCTATTTTCTAAGATCTCTTAATCATCTACACTCACTTGAACATTCTCTACAATTATTTAACTTCCTCCAAAACCTATATTTAGAATCAATTATAATTATATTCGTGGACAAACCCTTTTCTTTCTTATTCATCCTTCACTTCTATCTTCTATTTTTCTAATACGTCCTTAACACTCAACCCACCTTCTCCTGTGCTTTTATATTTCATCCATGTAATCTTTTGGTCTTCTTTTTCCAAAGTCACAAAATCTCTATAAATTTTAATAATTTATTTCAAAATAGTGACACGAAAGTTTAAAAATTGAGAAATAACTTACATTTTATCCATGTAATCTTTTGGTCTTCTTTTTCCAAAGTCACAAAATCTCTATAAAATTTAATAATTTATTTCAAAATAGTGACACGACAGTTTAAAAATTAAGAAATAACTAAATAGATATTAAAAATAGAGACATAGTTGTTAACGCTATACATCTGTTTTTCTTATTTTTATTTATCGCAGGGACAATAACATCTACGTATAAATATATTTTGTGTTGCAGAAGTAATATTTGCATATCAATAAGAATAATGTCTTTCAAAATTTTAATATCATGTGTTTGTAGATTATTTTTTCTTATATTTTATTCAATTTTTTATTTTAGTCAATACGAGACTTATACCTATACTTAAATTCAGTTTTAATGCAGTTTTTAAACTTATACCTATACTTTAATTCAATTTTAAACTGCATTGACACCTGTTAATGCAGTTTTATTAGTGATTTTTATTATCATACTATTATTTGAAATATTATTTTATAAAAAATGAAAGTTGTATATATTATAATAAATATTTCTACAGTGAATTACACTTGCCCCATATATATCAAAATTAGTATAGTTGAATAAACTTTATTTATTTAATTTTTCAGCTTAGATGCGGCAAAGGCATAAGATGTAGTGGATCTCTCCCCGGAATAAACTCTTCTTTTTTTATGGTTTCTTCAAATAAAAGAATATCAATATTATATTCAGTTAAAAAAAAAGTATTTTTAAATATATTCCTGAAAACTTAAAATTAATGTTTACGTTTTGTAACTGATTAATTTGATTAAAAATTAACTCAGATATCTACGCCCACAATCCCAATTTTTGTTCTGTTCTATGGAAATGGTGCATTGTGTGTTGCAAGTTATATCATTTGATTGTTAAAGGCATATTGACGTGCTTTCAAAGATGATGTTTCTTACTGTGCAAAGAGACCATTCTTATGGGAGTTTGTTAGAGACTATATTTGATTTTTCTGTATATATTTTCAAAACTTGTATTTAGGCACCTCTGTCTATCCGTATCTTTGTTCGTGTTTTAGTGATTTATTGTTTTTTCTCTTTTATTTTGGATCTACTGATCAGTTGTAATAAGATTTAAACATCTCAAAAGCACTCCATTTTATTATATTACTAAATTTGTTCATCATAATAATATGTGGATTACATGGAAGGTGCCATGTTTGTTTTCCTCTTTATTTTGGATCTACTCAGTTATAATAGGGTTTGAGTATTTCTAAAGTACTCCATTTTAGTATATTTATTCATGGATGCTAAAAAAAACAAAAAATACTGACGTATGGGCATGAGAGGACCAAGGATAATAATAGAGAAGGGTTTGTAAAAGTTTAATGTCAACACTATTAATTTAGTTATATAAATTTTGTGCATGGTAGTGGATTGTCTGGGTCGTATGCAATTTGGTAGAAATACTATTTGCTTGTACTTGACTAAAAATTATTTGTAAATATATAAACATGTAAAAGGATTGTAACACTATAAATATTTTCTATATTTATTTATTTATTATCATCAAATCAAATTAGAAAAAATTATTTGCAATCATCAATGGAGTTGAGACTATTGTTTCATTGTCGATTTTATCATTAATGTAATTACTACCCATCTTAGATATAGAAGAAAAAAAAAAAGCAAAGTATTTTTTAAAGTCTAAGTAATTATGCAAAGTTTTTAGTTGCTGGTAAAAATAAATTTTTTTAAAGTGTAAAGTAAAGAGAAGGAGGAAATGAATTTTGAGATTTGAGTATTTATAGTATGTACAATTATTTATTTTATTTTATTTTTCAATACCTCTCCCCATATATGTATTACATTTTAATATTTAATGAAAGTGAAGTTAATAATTAAATTTTGGTCGGAAAGTAATATGTGGATTATATTACTAAATTTGTCCATCATAATAATATGTGGATTGTATGGAAGGTGCCATGTTTGTTTTTATACAATTTTGATTGTCGCATTAATCATGTTCGTCTTTTCATAAATTGCTATAGGAGTCACACGAAAATATAATTGTTTTTGGAAAAGGTTCATATTTTAAGGGGGGACGGATTTATTTAGAGACAATTCAAAAGAATAATATAATAATATTAAACGAATTGAGTTGCTTACTTTTTAAACTACAACTTATTTTAAATTTTTATTTTCCTTTTGAAATAAAAACTTTTTTTTTTCATTTCTCTCTAGTTTCAAATATTTGTATTGTAAAGAAAATATAGAAAATAATAAAAACAACACATTTCATTTTCTGCAATCTTTTAAAAAAAACAAATATAATATGTGGTAAAAAAGTTATATTAAATAAGAAATTTAAATTTTATAAATATATGTAATGACAGAGAAATTTATTTTAGAATAGAAATGGTAGGAATGAAATAAATACTTGAAAATTTTATTAATTAACTGAAAACACTTATTTATATAAAAAGTTAATAGTAAAGATTCACTTTAACAAAATTTGTTTTCCCTCTTCTCTTTACCTTCTGTCTGAAACTTTGCTTCCTTCCTTTACGAAATCAACAAGTCTACCATTGAACTTGTAATACTGTTAGATTAAAAACGCCATTAAAGTAAATTTAATTCTATCATTTTTCTTTTTTTAGTCAATTTTAATATGCCTTTTGTATATTCAATTACCATTCATGCATTTTCAGAGTTTTTGTGCAATTCAATAAGAAGAAAAATAGTTTGCAAGGGTGTGGATGGCTAATTTCACTTGGTACTTTAATCCAGTATAGTAACTAAAGTACGTATAAGTACATATAAAACACTGAAATTATATGATACGCAGACTGATGATGGGATGCCGAGGTAGAAAGGCATGGTATATGCCTAGTATACCATACTATGTAAAAACATCCTGCCAAAACTAATACAAAAGGAACATATAATTATGGAACTTTAATCCCAGACATGGGTAACACTGTAAGCCTTTATGTTCTTCCTTTGGAAGTTAGCATATAAGCCAAAGTGAATCAATAAATGCAATTAACTAAAATGTTCTCATTTGAAATTAAAGAAGCCTTTATGTACTTCTTATGTTTAATGTCAAATTTATTCATTCTTAACATCCCTTCAAAGTTCATATATACCACTGTCGGCCTATTTCTGTTTTTTTCTTTTTTTAATTCTTTTCTGTAGTTAAGAGGGTTACTTAAAATGGACAAGGTGGTGATAAACATATTTATGTTTTTTTAGTGTCTTGATCAAAACTTGTTAATTATGTGTGAGTCAAATTAGGTCAAATTGTTTGTTACTTATAAAAACAAAGGTGTATTTTCATAACAAATATTACTAAATTTAATTCACTAGTTAAGAGATGGACACCAATTTATATGAGTTATTCACTTTAACAAAATGGAGTTATTCACTCTAACAAAATGAAGTTACACAGAGAAAAAAAAAAGTAGATATATATTTTCATTCTTATTAGTAATAATTAGTTACATGTAATTATGTCTTGTATTCTTATTATACCTATTTTAATATATTTAATCTTTTTTCTGGTAAAAAATAAATAAAAAGCTTCACAACTGAGTGATAGAGTTTTGTGAAGTTTATTTTGTTTCATATCCTATAATTCTCTTGTAATTACTTACCATCTTAATATTTTTAAATGAGTAAACAGATGCTTACGTCTGATAAAATGAGTAAGTTTTAGTTACAATACTTTAATAAAAAAAAACAACAACTCTATTTTTCCTCTTTTTCAAATTTGATATAGTTGTATTTGAAAACAAAAAAGTTAAAAACATTAACTTCAGCTATGTTAACACTGCTATATGTATTTATTAACTGCAACACTTAAATATATTGAAAGAAGAGAATATATTGAATGCTACAATAAATTTTTATTTTAACATGTATATAACATTTACATTATTATATCATTTTAAACCATTATTTAATTTTTTTCTTTTAGTGTCTGAACAATTAACTAACATGCTTTAATATTAAAAGAAAAAATAAATTTTCTTATTTTTTAAAAAATGAAGAAAAAAAGTTACAAAATAAAAAACTAAAAATAAGTTGATAAAACAAATTATGATTTAACAGTAATAGTTGAGATAAAGCCTATAGAGAAAAGAGGAATTTGGAAGAAAACTGATAAGCCTGGAGAACATTTAGAATCACTAACTGCATCAATAAACAATCACACCAAATTTATTGCAACATGCAATGATCTGACTCCAGAGTACATTTTCGTAAACAATAACACTGAAAAACAACTCAGAAATTGAAGAACAACTGAAAATGGATCAGGTTCGGAAACAACAACACTTGAAAATTGAACAGAACCCCTTTTTTATATCCCAGATTGTAACAGTTAAACTTGCAATTCTTTTGAGATATGCACGGTCCACCACAATCAGCCCACGGGCTCAAGGTCAGAGATTGTCCTGTTACAAAAACAAAGTTAAAAATATTTATTAAATAAATTTAGATTTTTTTATCAATAAATCATTCAAATGTTATTTTCATTTACAATCATGCACAAGAAACAGTTCACAATCTATGACTAAAAAATCAGTTAATGATTGAATTTAGTGATCAATTAAGTCAAGATAATTGGTATCTAATATTAGCTACCAAGATTTTAGCCACTTATACCACTAGATTCTAGATTGGTATATCTAATTAAGTTAAAGACTAATTTAGAATCTAATGGTATAAGTGTCTAAAATCTTGATAGCTAATGTTAGATACTAATTATCTTGACTTAACTGATTAATAAATTCAATTATTATTTTTATTTTGTAGTTATTTAGCAACCAAAAGCTAATTTGGTGATTATTTTGGTTACAATTAGTAACTATTTTATTTAATAACTAAAATTGTTCTCTAAATAAATGTTTTATTATAGTCTATGTATTTTATTCTTAATTGAAAGCCTTTCATTTAAACAAAATGTTAATAATTTGGGGTAAAATTCTTACTGCTCCTTATTTACGTAAGGTAGTGTTATTGTGTCCAGATTCAAACCTGATCAAACAAGTCTATGGCAGATTGTGAAACAGAAGTAATGGATGCAAGTGACCTTGAAAAGGAATTGTTCAGCAAAGTAGAGACAAATGACTACTACACCACTGTTTTAAAGA
>Ga0099825_1009791_pt1 | contig 10758 bp, 1 predicted proteins | sample SiratroredBW_FD_76838 | JGI IMG/M metagenome (GOLD analysis project Ga0099825, IMG submission 76838) | Root nodule microbial communities of legume samples collected from California, USA - Siratro red BW | ecosystem: Host-associated > Plants > Roots > Nodule | place: USA: California | collected...
AAGAAGAATAATAAATCTTGTATAATATTGTAGGATATATGTATAATAGAGTGGTAATGATGTAATAATAATAATAAATTCTGTATAATATAGTAAAACTTTCTGTAGAAAATATGTATACTAAATGGAGTACGATTAATAACATATATGTATTGTAAAATATAATATACATTGTGATGGAAGGTGTTTTTACCTATTTTAGAATTGATTATTTAAATATCTACTAAAATCATCCTTATCCTAAAAAATAAATAAATAAATAATAATAATAATAATAATAATAATAATAATAATAATAATTGGACTTCATAGATAGAATCATGAAAATGTAGGATTTATAAAGAGGAAATTGTGTACTAAAGTAATAATAAAATGTTTTAAATTTATTTCCAGATTTCAGAAAAACATATCCATTCTCTATTTAATGTAACTACACTAAAAAAATCTTAGAACTCATATATTACTATATAATTATGCAAAAAAATAAAAAAAATAAAAAAATAGTCAGTTAACCACGCGTTATACAACTTTAGTGGATCGGTAAGCAGACTTATGTATGGATAACGACCTCTAAATTTAAATATATATTTGTTTTCGTTTTACATGTAAATAAGAAACAATATATATCATAGGTTAATTATGAAAGCCTGTTAGTTGGGGGAAAAAAATTCCCTAAGCCTCGGTTCATTTAATCCTGATAAAGAAAAATAGGTACTAATTATAATTAAATAAATTTATTTTTGAATGATAAATTATATAAAAAGAAATTAGCCAGAATTTCTTCATATTTTAGTTCACTACTAATTCGGTGATCTTTTATATTTAAATTCAAAACTAACAAACCAAACTATCGGCTAAAAATTAATATTTAAAATAGCAAAAATGATAAATTGTTACAATCCATTCAAATTTAAAAATTTGTTTAATTTGTTTATATTATGTTAAAAAAAAAAATCAAGATCTCAATTCAACACATTCTGATCACCAACATCTTATTGAATTGCTACTTTGAATTAATTGAAAACTTTACTATTTTTTTATCAACAAAATAATAATAAGTCAAGAAGGAAGGTTGGATCTTCTCCATTATTTATTTATATTTGCTATTTTTTAAATAAAGTTCCTAATGGTGGAGCAGTTAATGCTATTGCTAGGTAGGTTAGAATTATCGAGTTTAATTGCTTAGTTAATTAGCCCATATTTTAAGATTATATAACCCACCTAGATTAAACTTTACATAGCCTATGGCACTTTTTAAATAATATATTTGAAATTTGATTCACTTATTTGATATAGATAACATTTTATTAATTAATTTGACATTTTTAAAAATTTTAAATAAATACTCAAAATAACTAAATCTGAAATTGTGTTTATATTTTATAGTATGCCTTGTTAAACAAGAGTACTAATATATATAGGGTTAATAAAACTACAATTACACAAAACACAAACATATTTAAAATTCGAAATAAAGTAACAAGAAGACATAGATTGTACATTATTTTTAATGTTTAAATTTTTTTTTCCTCTTTTCACTTGCTTTATATTTATTAATGTTTTCTTAATACTCACCTCACTGGCCTCTCAGTTGGTTAATAAAAACAAGTTAAGGTGTAATTTTTTTTTGTTCTAAAAATATTTTGAAATAAACAACGAGAAAGTGATTGAGTTGCTTAGATACCAAGCAATAAGTTTCTTACATGAAAGGTTTGAAAATGTCATTTCATTGATTTCAGTGTTTTATCAAAGAAAAAAAATTACTTACTGAACAATTCAAACATTCTTACGTAGTTTCTCCCTCCCTCATCACTTCCTTAACTTATCTCTTATCTTATAAAAGAGGCAGAGGAAAATAGCAAGAAAAATGAAATAGAAAAATATTGAATGTTAACAATTTATTTGATAAAATAAAGTTAATTTTGTGAAATCTACCAGAAAATATATTCCTCTCAAATTAGAATGAAATAGAAAAGAATATTTATTTATTTGCTTTATATTTTTTAAAAATTATAACGTGCTATAGAAAAATAAAAAGTAGTTCATGTTAACAAAATACTGCATTAAAACTTGTTTATTAAGGAAAGTAATATTAATAAATTAATTTTCATTAATATAAAAATATTTTAATACATGCTTTGCTATTTTTCCCCTTTAAACAAAACATATCTATATGGATGAGGAACACTTCATCATGTTTTGACTTGGTGGAGTTTCTTAAGACCCTAATAATTAATTATTATAATTTTGAAATGATTTTAAAAAATAATTAAATTGTACCTCTAATACACCTTTTGTTTAAGATTAACAATTTTTTCTATAGAATTCGTAGCTTACAAAGAAATCTATTTTAAAAATAGCTTTTCTAAACATCGTAGCATTAGTTAAAATGTCAAGTCAAATAAATATTCTCAAATAATAATAAAAAAACTACATTCACTTTCTCATCTTCAGCGTGTTTATAATAGGTTTAAGTACTTTATACAAAACGTTACAATTTTAATCTAATCACAACTATTATTATATATTAAATAAATAAGATAAAAGCAACTAAAAGTAACCAAAAGATGTTTTTTTCTATATTTTCTTTTATGAAAAATACTAAACACAATGACTAATTCAAAACCCCATATATTTATTTTATTCTTTAAAATGTTTACCGACAAAAACTAAATTTTAAGTCATCCTAACATCCACTATGAGTTACGGTGCAATTGTCCACAAGAATATTATTTTTATATTAACATATTAACATTATTTTAATAAAAAAAATTAAGTTGTTCTCATACTTTTTAAAATGGATGTAAAAAACCACAAGAGATAAAAAAAATTGTATTCATTTTATTCTTTTGTTTTCCTAATTTTTATATTATTGACAATGAAAACTAATATAACATTTTTATAAACATACGTAAAGCGCAATTATAATTCTGAAATGTATAAATATGTTAATAATTTTGTCATCATGTTGTATATTTCGTAAGAACTTATAATTTTTTTTATTTTATAAAAATAATGTAAATTATTTTTTTGCCCCACTATAAAAACTTTCTGGATATGTAAGTTATATATGAAACATGATTTTTATCCGTGAAACTATATAAAGTAATGATCAATCCGATATAACATAATTTTCATTAATCTTCACATGCACATTATTTGATGCAAGTCCATTGCTATGACATTGCATTTACTTTAAGTAAGATTTAAATGGTTTTGTTAACTTCTTAAAAGATAAAATTAAAAAGTTCCGTTAACATTTTATGTTATTAGAAATATGAATACCATTTAGTTATTTCTTGATATTTTCTCTGTCTTTCTTTTATTTCTTTAATATTAACTTAAATATTGATACTAACAAAACCAGTAACAGGCTAAGAGTTCAAATTTAACATATAGTGAACATTTTTATAGCATAAACTAACAAGAAGGTATTCTATATATAATTTTGATAATAATAATAATTTGCATCATATAAAAAATCATAATTAGATGAATGACTCCAAATAATTGAATTCACAAAATAATACCTTTTTATTTTTATAATTGCATCTCATGCTAATAGTGAAGAAAATAAGTATGGTTAAAGTGACAATATATAACATCAAAGCATTTATTCTTTTGCCTTGAAAGATGTTGCCCACTACAACACACTTTAAACTTCAGCTTTAAAATTTCAACATCACTTGCAAAACACAAACTTCAACCAATCAAATATCTTTTATCCAATCCAAAACACACACCCCATTAATCTTCTGTTACATATACATCATTTAATGAATTTTATGAAAGACACTAATATTCCAACAAAATATATTTATTATAACTAAGACACTATTTTTTATATGTTTAATTATTGTAACTATGTATCAAATATCAAACTAAATGAGTTGATAGTATACAAAATAAAAATGCAAACAAGTGAATTAAGGTTATTTTTATTGTGAGAGTATGATATTTTTTTTATTTTACTATATCACACTATTTTTTTAAGTTTTACTCTTAGATTATAATGGATTTTGTAAGATTTATACTTTAATTAATATTTTATTTAATTTCAAAATAGAAAAATATTTTTTAGTTTTTATTTTTATGATTCAGATCTTAAATTTTATGTTACATAAATAAATATATTTTAATGAAAAAAATCATAAAATTCAAGATTTTAAAATTATGTATGATAAATTTTACTGTGTACCAAGACATTGGTAACTGAGCAGTGACAGTGAATTATGATAAAGAGTAAGGTTGGTCTTACGAAACGTCGATAGCAATTGTCGTTTTCTTGTCAGACACCACAACTTCAAAAATTTTAAATTTTTTTTCTTTTTATTTAAATTTTGCAGATCGAGTGCATTGAATTTTCATGGATGTCGTTTTGGGAAAAGCAAAGTCATTAATGTGCGTTTTGTGAATGTCCTCTCCGGTTTCGTCTCTTTCACCACTTCCAAACACAATCAAAGCCTTTTCAAATCACGTTGACCCACATCACGCGTTTGACCGTTCATCTATCATCACAATCAATGGACGGTCATGATTGCCCTTAATGTACTGGGACATCACCACCGACTTTATGCTGATTAATTAACACAAAATTTGAAATAATATTATAAAACTAATAATTTTATATATCAAACTGGTGAAAATTAGCATTTGATGACAAAAATAATCCTGCCATAGTCAACGTCACAACGCAATTCTCACTTTGTTAGAGACTATAAAAAAGCGAAAAAAGAGATGAAATTGTGAAAAACGAAAAAAAAAAATTCTTTAAGTATGCGATGAAAGTGTAAATAAATTATATATAATAAATAAATTTAATAAATTATAATTAAATAAAATATAAAAAATATTTATTCTTTATTTTGAAATAATAAAAATTTAAAAATATAAATAATAATTATAACAATAAAAGTAATAATAATAAAATTAAAATAAATTCATAAAATATTGATAATAATTTATTTTTATTTTTTAAACTATACTTAATTTTATTTCATCTATTAAAAATATTATTTTACTAATTACACTTATCACATCTTACACAAACTTATAAACTTTCTACTCTTATTTCTCATCATATTTCCTTTAATTCACACATATTTTTATCTTAAATTCATTCTTTTTCATTCTCTCAAATCCATCCTCACATCCAAAGATACTATTAAAAATTAAACATTCACTTATTTATAATTTTAGGGACTAAAATGGTCATTTATCTAAAAATTAATTTTAAGTAAAGGATTTATATAATTTATTTGGAAAAAAAATTATGTATTTTATGCAAGTTAAATTTCATTTTCTTTGTCGAATATGATTTAAAACAGAAAAATGCATTTAATAATATAAATGCTTGTTGACCTCTTTCTTCTAATTATAGATTGCATTGTTTAATAACTAATTTGTTTATATAAGAAATCATTGATGAAAGCATTTAGAACTAAAATTGATTTACTCTCATTAATTCTATCGTTAAAATATTTTTTTCAAAACAGTATTGATTCAAAAATTGAAAGAAACATGAGGAAATGATCGCAAATGGCCTTTTGTTTGCATGCAAACAAACACGTAGTGTTGAACTGTTGCATAAAATTTTGGAGGAATATTATCACGCTCGCAACAAAACAAATAGAAAAGACATAGAAAGTTAAAAACTGAGTTTGTGATTGAGGCAAATGGCATAAGTTGACTAGCATAAGGAACAACAATGTTTTATTAATCCTTGATTAACGCAAGATCTCGACCACTTATGGATTGTCTCAGGCATTTTAATTATTCTATTATAGGCTGTGAGTTCTTCAAAACTTGAGACAAAATATAATAATATAGGTTGAAAATATACCTGCCACACACTGCTGCTACAATTTAATATATAGTGATCTATAATAAGACAAAAAAGCATATTTGACCCGTGATTTATTCTTCTTGTTATTTCCCACCATTCCCATGTTTTCTCTTGGGCATGTGAACGATGGTATGATGTACGTGACCTATGTGGATATCGTGTTCCATGAATGACCCCAATGGGGTTTTCCTTTAATTATTAGGGCACACCCCACTAAGGGTAAAAATGGAATTTCACGCAATGTTTGGTACTTATGGTATGGCCTTGTACACTTTATCTTCTTCATTCGTGTTTTCGTGGCCTCCCATAATGTTGGAAATTTTGTTGGGTATTTTGAGTTGATAAATACAAACTTATACTTTCATTCTTAATAATCCTCTATAAGTTTTGAATCCTTAAATTTATTCTCTTGAATTCTTTTTATTTTTACAAGTTCATACTTTTGCTTAAGCCTCTCTTTATATAAGTATTGAATCTTAATTTATTCTCTTCCATTTTTTTTGTTTTTACAAAGTTGATATTTTTGCTTAAATACGAGAATCTTGCACAAGAAATTTTATTCTGTAAATTTCGCAAATTATGTAGAAAATTTTATGCTGTAAATTTCGCTTGAGCAATCTCTTTGGAAAAAAATAGGTGTTCTCGGATCGATTTTCGTCTAGATAAAGAGAAATACACTCAAGTGAGGTCAATTCTCGCTCAAGCGAAAAAACTTTCGTTCAAGCGAGATCCATTATCGCTGAAGCTAATTTTTTTTTGTCTTTCTTCTTTCCTTATTTTCTTTATTCTTTTTCTTTTTTAGTTATTAATTATTTTACGGTCTGAAATTATATTTCTTTTATATATAATGTTATAGAATTTTTGAATTGTTACACAATGCATATCCTATACTATTCCTACTCGGTATTTTCTTTCTTGAAAATACTAAGTCTAGAATGTTATTTTACAATAATTATCAACACATCAAAATCACATACTCATACATGTTTCAATAAATTAAAAGAATTATCAAAATCAAGAAAAAAAGTATATTAAAAATTCATAGTATAGTACTTCGCCCCCTAATTTAGGAAGTGACACTCGGTGCTTTTGCATAAAATTTCAGGTTTTCAAATTTTCTACTTCAATCTCACAATGCATATCATCTAAATATATATAATGTTACAACTTAGTTATCCAACTTAAAGATTATTATCTATCAAACTATCAATTACAACAACTATGAGTATTTTAAGTTGTCTTTCTATTTTCAAACTAAAATTTTCGTTTCAAAACACTTTTATCCACTTTCTTATGCCTTACGAATAGGATTAAAATCTTTCAAATTTTAAAAATCAAGCTACCCAGATTAACAATATCAGAGAATTTCTCTATTACCAAAATAAAGCTAAATTAAAATAAAAATATCAAATTGATTCAACTCATTTCATATTCAAAAATAATTAAGAAATAGTACACAAGACAAAATATCCCATCCTTTAGTTCTCAGAAGATTAAAATATATACAACAGTGTTTCCCTAAACTTAAACTTTCTCCTACAGACCCGTTCAAATCCGTTCAAGATTAGCTAATACAATCAATACCTACCCAATATAACCAATCATATCTCATGGAATATTACTAAATAAAAATAGATATGTAATAAAGATATACAATAATCACAATGGCCCTCTCAAGTTGGAGCTTGAAGATCTCGAATGTCCAACTTACGAAGTAAAAAATAATACTGTTGTTTTCCCAATGCCTTGGTAGCCACAATATTGTTCCCATCGGTCATCTTCTCAGTTTGATGATTATTTTAATCCTTTAGCAATTTCATCAGCGCCTCGAGTATATCATGGCTCAGCCCAAGAGATTCCACGTCATTCCCATCCAATGTACTTTCTATGGTTGAGCTTCCAGGTATGGCCTAGGCTGCATTGACCCGCACAACACCACAGCCTTGGTCTGTCCCTTTTTCTGTTCGCTGCAGCAAGGATTGCAATCCCCTACCACAACCTCCATTCTTTCTGTCAGTGCATGGTCTATCACCCCACCACTCAGGGTATCTAATGAGTGCAAAACAAGAATTTGTGTTATGCCCACTATGTTTGCAATGGGAGAAAATCATTGTTTTGTCTTTCTCATGCTACGGCGAGGATTGCAATCCCCTACCACGGTCTCCAGTATTTCCGTCAGTGCACAGTCTATCACCCCACCACTCGAGGTATCCAATGAGTGCAAAGCAAGAATTTGCGTCATGCCCACTAGGTTTGCAACGGGAGCAAATAATTGTTTTGTCTTTCCCATCCACTCTGCCACGAACAACAAAAGTCATTACCTCTCCTTTGTCTTCTTTCCCACGTGCCATGGTCTGTACTTGTTCTTCTTGAATTAGAATCGAGTAAACTTTGTTCCAATTCGGCAACGGATCGTGTGCCAAAATATTAGAACGAACAATGTCATATACTGTGTCATCTAACCCTATAAGAAAGGTATGTACCCTTTTCTCTTCTCGTTTCTAGTCAAGAATCGATCCAAGATCACATGTGCATCCTCCGCATTTACAAGTTGGCGACTGATCATAATTCGCTAATGCATCCCACAACTGTTTAAGCTTTTCGTAGTAATTGACAATGCTCATTCTTTTTTGTCTGCACTCAGCAAGATTTGATTTTATTTGCTGACTTCTTGGTCCATTGACAAATGAAAACCGGTGGCGAATATCATTCCATAAGCTTGTGCGATCTCGACATGTGAGATTGTTGAGCGGAGAGATGATTCAATGGTATTTCGAATCCAGGACACCAATAAGGAATTAATGGTCCACCATTGGCTTCTTGATTGACCCATCAATAAAGCCAAATTTCTTCCTCGCCCTCAAACCCGTTCTTACCAAACGAGCCCATTCATTATAATTTTCGCCCTTCAATTGTACATGCGTAATCAAGAGACCAGGATTGTCAAAAGTGGTTATGTCGTAAGGTGAGATAGTTTTTCGTTGACGGTTGCCATCATTGGGTTCTTCAGTCATGATTCAATATGTTGGGTGTATATGGGTCTGGCTCTGATACCATGACAAAATACCCCATACTTTATTTCTCAAAAGATTAAAATATATACAACAGGGTTTCCCTAAATTTTCTCTAATAGATTCGTTCAAGATCCGCTAATACAATCAATACCTACCCAATATAACCAATCATATGTCATGGAATATTACTAAATAAAAACATATATATAATAAAGATATACACTAATCACAATATTGTCTCCACCACAAACACATTCACTTTTCAAAACCTAAATACAGTTGAACATAAAACACAACATCTATCCAAATATATCAGTTTAGTTTTCGTTACTTGTCTAAGAGGAGGGTCACTATGCTACAACTCATAAGGATAACTCAATCTACAACATACAGTTCTGATCAATGATTTGAACATATCCTTAGGATCTAGAATGAATAAAAACCATTCCTGATGCCTCTAAAACCATATGCATGAAAATGCACGCAGATTTTTAAGGAAATTCTAAATTGTTCAAGAAGAAGAGAAAATTTAAACTTACCAAAACCAAAATTGTAATTGTTAAACTTGCTCTACATTATATCAGGAATTGAATGATGATTTCTGCTTTTTAAGATATAAAATGGAGACAAAATTTTTAGAGAAAGAACATATAGAACTATAATTCTATTATCTAGATAGAGAGTGATTTTTATTTAAAATAATTCTGAATCTTTACACTCAACCTACAACTTGATCACTTTTTCTTGATGATTGTTGAACAATTTTTCAAATGAAGATGAATTTTCCATAGATATTCTTTAAAAAGCTTTCTTACTAACAATAATGTTATTCTCCTTGAATTCGAAATGTATGAAACATTATGAAAGAGATTTCTTCTATAAAAAAATTAAATAACTAACCAGAATAATCATGAGAATCGATTATTTTATTTATTCATTAATCAAGAAAAGTGCTTTCTGTAACACCCCACAAAATATAACTTCTATTTGATTAGCTAAGATAACATGTTCATACACATCTTACAGTAATTCCTAGTTAATAAGCATCAAAATACAAAATCATGCTAAACTGGCACTTTAAAACATGTTTACAAAATCATATACAAGTTTTTCAAAATAAAGCACTATTCCTATAACTATCAGCATCACTCGCTCAAGTGATCTTCCACAGATCTATTTGCAGCATCGTCTGCTCCCGTGTCAAAAACACGATCATCACAGACAGATATGAAACACAAACACAACAAAATAAAGGGTAAGTTAACCAATTTTAAGCAATTCTAAGTCATTAAATCAAATGTCAGGTTTAGCACAATATAATCATCTCAAGATCATCCATCTCAGTCAATTAAATGAAATCATTACAATTATAAGACACTGACACACTACAAACTTGACTCTACTTCCGGAAGACTCGTACATTGAATAGACCCCGAGATATGCACCTGTCATGCGTCTCCACACAAATGAATCATCAATCATTATGACAAAGGGTTAGTCCCCCTGAGAGTTTTCTGACCAACTATGTTTCAAGCTGCAGTTACCCAGTTTAGACCTCCTTCAATCATGTATGACAGGGTTAGTCCCCCTAAGACTTTTCTGACTAGCTATATTTCAAGCTGCAGTCACCCAGTTCAGACCTCCTTCGACTCTACCACCTAGTAATGATAATCTATTTGATTCCTATTACTAGTAGAGTCAGGATATCAATCGTTATTGATCAGATCCTTAGACAATGCACTTCCTAATTAACCAAGACACGGGTGTTTTCTTTCTTGAAAACACTATGCCTAGGCTTTTACCAACTTTATCAACACTTTTAACAATATCACATCACAATATAAATCTCTACTCATGCATTCACTCACTTTTCAATCTCAATCTCAACTTCAATCTCAA
>Ga0099825_1009792_pt1 | contig 10758 bp, 17 predicted proteins | sample SiratroredBW_FD_76838 | JGI IMG/M metagenome (GOLD analysis project Ga0099825, IMG submission 76838) | Root nodule microbial communities of legume samples collected from California, USA - Siratro red BW | ecosystem: Host-associated > Plants > Roots > Nodule | place: USA: California | collected...
ATATATATAATAAAAAAATATATATATATATATATATATATATATATATATATATATATATATATATATATATATATATATATATATATATATTTCTAAAATGTGGACCTCTGTTTTATTTTATAATTTGTAGTAAATTTTAAGTACTAATAAAAATTATGTTACTAAGTTTATATTAGAGCCTAAATGTTGTAGGACAATATATTACATGATGGAAAATTGCCTTTCATTGCATGCGCCAACTTGTGTGCTTCTTCTTCTTTGTATTTTCACACTGGATTATGGTGCGTCGATGATGAAGAGTGAAGCGGAAGCACGAAGATGTAGTGGACTTTGCACTGTTTTGAATATGAGATGGTGATTTGGTGGAATTCCTTTAGTGAGGTTAGGCTAACATTTAGGAGGAAGTTTAGAAGTGTCTTACAAGAAGACTACTATAGGAAGAGTCCAGAATAAGTAGAAACACTAAGAAAATATTTGGCAGCATAAGAATACTCATTCATAAGCTGAAAATTCATGCATAAAAGGTTTCTATTAATAGAATAAGAAGTTTGCAAGAGAAGCATCAAACCCTAACTTGTGGAGCAAGCTTATGAAAATATTCTCAAATAGGATGTTGACAAGTGACTCTTCATAATTGGCTTCAATCCTCCCATTGAGGGAGTGACAATTGGTATAGGTAGCTTACAGTCCAAGTTTCTAAATAGTGGCATGAGGAGACTTGAAAGGCAAGCTTCAAAGATAGGGCCTATTGGAACTTTGCAAGCTTCATAAGTGGACGACGTCCTATGTGGCTATTGGAACTTTTCTTTTTCAAACAACCCTTCGCAAGGTTTCTCTAAAGAATAATTTATATCAATGTCTGGTTCAACTCCAAGTAGAAATTTTTCTTTAAGTAAGTCCTCGGGTTTTCTATAAAGGAGGAGTTCCGTCATTGTTTGGTTGAGCTCGAGACAAGGATCTTGCCTTTCTCTCTTTTTCTTTTTCCTCTCTTTTTCTCCTTTCTTTATCTTCTCTTTCTCTCTCTTCCTCTTTTATTTTTCTTTGTTCTTTCTTTCTAATAAGAGCTTGTACTCTTTCTCTAAATTCTTTTTCTCTATCTATAAATTTTCTTTCTTGTTGGACAAGCTCTTTCATTTCCTCTCTAATCTTTTTATTTTTTCTCATATGAAGGCAGAACAAATATTTCTAATTTTCTTCCAACTGTAACATCATATTGTCTTGGTTTCCATCAAGACACGACATATTCTTGAAAACTTGAAGTTGTCGTGAATAATCTTCTATATTCATTCACTTGGTGGCAGTAAAAAAATTTTCTCAACCTTTGTTTCCCATTCTAAATATTCCTCAACATATTTATTTCCTTAGAAAGAAGGAAGGTATACCTTAAGACTATGTAGTATGAGGATGATTTCTAGGCTTATGATGATTAGGTGGTGGCTGATGGGAATTACTATAGCACCCCTTCTTCTCTTTCAGAGTGAGGGTCCCTATGTTGTTCCCTTTTCCTATTTAACTCCTCTCCATGTTTACTCTTAGCTTTTTCATAGCTTTGCATGTATCTGGTAAGCATATCTCTCATAATAGAAATTTATTTTGTTGTTTCTCTCAACTCATCCCTAACACTTGCTTGAACACTTAAGTAATGAGATCACTCATCTTAAGTTAAGGCAAACTAAAATGTAATTCCATCTCAAGTGGTCAATAAACTTCAAATCAACAAACAATCCTATTAGGAATGTTAAACTCAAGAGATTTTGAATTATGACAAAACTGAAAGAGTGATTTAAAAGACACTAAAAAAGAAATTAAAGCTAGAAAAATAGTAGGCACATAAAAGGAAACTTAGGTTAACACAAACAAAAAGCAGATTCTAGAGTATTTTTGGCAATAGTACTTCTCAAATTTATGAAAAATTTTCTACATTGATGTCGCAATTGGGATCGCGACAGATGACGATCCGAAAGAGAAAATTAAAATAAGTTTGAAAAAATTAGAAAAAGGAGTTGCCACCATAGTTTATTATTGGAAACTATGACAAAATCGAAAAAAGGGATAAGGCAAGTTTGTGAAAACTGGATTTAGGGTCCGGGAGTCGGTTATGTGTGAGGAAGGTGTTAGTACCCCCACAACGCTCGTCCTAAGACATTATCTTTAATTAAATAAGTAAAATGAGTGAGATTTTTCAAAATGTTTATTCTCCCAATAAAAAGAAATAAAAGTGCAAATACAAACAAAGAAAATATTTTTTTATTTTTGGGGCTCGACAAGGATTTGACCTTGCTTGTACGTATTTCCATCAGGGATGGAAAATCAGGGTTACGTAGTTCTTTCTAGAAAAATTGTTTGTTTGTTGTTGATATTTTTTAATTTTTGGAAACTATATTTTTTTTTATTTTGCAAAATATATATATTTTTTAGAAATTTGATATTTTCTATTTTTTGAAAATTTAACTTCATTTTGGATATCGCTTGACGTGTACGACCCTTTGATATTCCAAATGAAATTAAAACTTTTCTAATTAAATCCTCTATAACGCGAACGATTATTTAAGAATTTAATCAAAATTTATTTAAAATAAAAAAAATATTTTTTTATAAAAACAAAAATGAATATGAAAAATAGGCTCAAACAAAATAATGAAAACAATTATGGTGCAAAGAAAAGCCCAATAACAAACTGCCAAGTTTTTGTTTCTTTTTAAAATCAAAATATCAAGGGTAATTTTGAAATTTAAAATATTTGTAGGTGCGGGTCATAACTTGTGTGGTGCAGAAAGTATTTCCACTCAATCAGAACCCAATTAGGGTTAGAAGCACACGTGGTGCTGTTTGAGACACAGTGCCTCTACGGCGACTTGGTTCTGCGGTGAGGCTTGGGGAGGCTTAGTCTCGTCGGTGGATACGCGACAGATAAGGAGCGGCTGGCAGCGGCGGATGAGAGGGGGCGACAGAGAAGGATGAGTGCTCCGGTGGCGAGGTTGGGGTTGCGAGATGTGGCAGGTGGCTAGGCAAGTGTCACGACCTCGTCGCAGGGTGGCTTGCGGCGGTAAGAGAGCTAGGTGGCGAGGTGGCAGCCATGATTGCATGTGCACGAGCTTCAAAACCCTATGTGAGCCAGTAAGTGTGCATGGGTTCCTCTTTCCACGCGATGGTGGCTTTTATGGGTGTGAGTGCAATGGCGGAGGGTGTATGGTGAGACGTGAATGGGAGTAGCGTATGTGTGTTGTGAGACGCTGTAGGTGGTTTTTGTGATAGGAGAAAAATGTGAGTGTTGTGCTCAGTGCGAGAGAGTGAGGGAGAGTCCTTTTTTTTTTTGTGTAGTGAGGAACTGGGAAGTGCAAAGAGAGTGAGAAGGTGTAGTTCGTTGTGGTTTAAGTGGAGCAGTTTGGTGGCTACGACGGTTGGCATGCAGGTGGTGTTTGTGTGGGTATATGTGTTGGTTGTTATGGTGGTTGTTGTGGGATTGGTGGAGTTGTTCATGATTGGTGGTTAGAGGGGCATGGTGGAGTTACTTGGAGGTGTGGTTGTTGTGTGAATGGGAGGTACAAGACCCAACGAAGGTGGAGGCTAGCTTAGTGTTGTCATTGGCAGCATCTGGTGCCTAGTGAGTGAGTGAGGGAACAAGCTAGAGATTATGGGAGTGGCGTGAGTGTTTGTCATGATTTGTTTTAGAAGAAAAGGGGAAGACCGAAGGTTATCATGGCTCTTGGCCGAGTGGGTAGTGGAAATGGAGAACGAATATTATAGGGTTGGAGGAGTTGTTACCAAGGGTTGCTGTGTGGGTTCCCTAGAATGAGAGTGAAAACTTTTATTTAGAGAAGAGGGTCGATAATGAGAAGGAGTAGTGTGTGTGAAGAATGATGAAGGAATATCCTTTTTTAGTGAAGGTGCTGCAACTTCTTTTTGGCTGTGTGCGTGTGAAAAAGTGCAGGTGTGTGGTGCTGCATGAGTAGTGTTGCAACTTTTGTTAGGGCGTGGTTGCTGCAAAGTGGGTTATATGTGAGAGGGATATATATTTTTATCCTTTGTGAGTGAGGGAGATAAGGGACACCACAACTTTATTTTTGGACCATTAAAGTGTAAGGAAACATTGCTTATTTGATGTGTGAAAAGATACCGAAGGAGGAAACGTTGGGAGGAGTGATTAAACATCACGCGATCGGTTCCACGAGTGTGATTATACACTACGTGATCGGTTACATGAGTGTGATTATACACTACGCGGTTGATTCCTCGAGTGTGATTATACATTACGTGATCGGTTACACAAGTGTGATTATACACTATGCAGTCGGTTCTGCGAGTGTGATTATACATTACATGATTGGTTACATGAGTGTGATTATACACTACGTGATTGGTTACACGAGTGTGATTATAAACTATGCGGTCAGTTCTGCGAGTGTGATTATACACTACGCAGTCGGTTCCGCAAGTCTGATTATACATTACGTGATCGATTACACGAGTGTGATTACACTATGCGGTCGGTCTTGCGAGTGTGATTTTTCCTTGTTCAACAAAATAATAAAGAGCAGTATCTTCTTAAAGTTATTGTATTGAAAGTGTGCCTCGTTAAAGCCTCCTCAACCAAAGCCTCCTTAGGGAAAAAATGTCGTAGGTAGGAAAGAGTACACCGTTTACAAATTAATTGCAATAAAACTTCAAATGATTTGCATTCCATGTCCTAGGTATAGGATCTTCATTCAGGTGTTCCAACCGAAAAGCTCCATTCTTCAACGCTTCCAATACTCTAAAAGGTCCCCCCAAATGGGGAAAACTTTTCGTCCGCGGGGTTTTTCCGTGCTTCACCGGTCATGTACCACACAAGATCCCCCTTTGAAACGTGTGCGGTTTCACTTGTTGTTGTACCGCCGGGCGGTCTGTTGCTTGCAGGCTTCTTCCTTTATCCTGGCTTTCTCTCGCAATTCCTCTGATAAGTCGAGCTCAGTCTTCATACACTCTTCATTGATCTTTAGGTCATGTAATTGCTTGTGCAAAGTTGCTTCCCCTACCTCGGTCGGCAACATGGCCTCCGTCCCATATGTGAGATTGTACGGGGTTTCACCTGTTGAGGATTGCGAGGTACACCGATAAGCCCAGAGTACTTCAAGTAATTCCTCTGCCCATTTCCCCTTAGCTGCTCCTAATCCTCTCTTGAGTTGGCCGAGTATGACTTTATTGGCGGCCTCTGCTTGCTTATTTGTTTGTGGGTGCTTGACCGAGCTGGTAACATGCTTGATCCCCAACTCTTCCTCTAGCTTTTAGTCAACAAAATGGCAACCAATGTCAGTTATAATTGTATGAGGAATCTCGATCCTACAAATGACTTCCCACATAAAACCCTGCACCTTGGCAGTTGTAATTTTAGTTAAAGGTTCAGCTTCAATCCATTTGGTGAAGTAGTCTATTACAATAATTAAGAATCGCCTCTGTCTGGATGTTGGAGGGAAGGTCCGACTATATCCATTCCTCACTTTGCAAATGGCCATGGCGACTGGATAGGGTGCAACTTAGTGGAAGGTTGATGGATAAGTGGACCATTCTCTTGACATCATTTGCTTTTCTTCACATATTTTGAGCAGTCCTGTTGTAAGGTCGGCCAATAATAGCCTGCCCTTATAACTCTAGCAACCAGAGTCCTCTGTCCACAATGCATTCTGCATACCCTCATTATGCAAGTCATTCATGACATACTCAGCCTACTCGTTGTTAAGACACTTCAAAAGAGGGGTCGAGGAATCCTTTTTTGTATAAGTCTTCCCCAATTAGAACATACCCGGCAGCCCCATTTACAAGTGTTTTATCTTGCACCTGTTCACCTTTGCCAATGCTTCTGATTACTTCCAAAATGACCTTTCTCCAGCCGACTTTTACTGGTTCCACATTTGGCTTGGCTCCAACAGATTTTGCACTCATGCATTCCACGATGGACACAGACGGTTGACTCAACATAATTTGTATGAATGTGTCATACTTGCCTTTCATTTTCCCAAGTGCAAGCTTCGAAAGGACATCGACCCTGGAGTTGCTGTTTCTAAGTATATGCTCTATCTTGACAGATTTAAAATGTGTTAACATTGTCAAAACCTTCTGATAATAAGCGGTCAACAAAGGATCTTTCACTTGGAAACTGTGATTGACTTGGCGGACTGTTAGCTGAGAATCGCTTAGACAAACTAGATATTTTACCCCTATATCCTCGGCTAAGAATCAGCCGGTGATAAGAGCTTCATATTCAACTTGATTATTCGAGGCCTTGAAGGCAAAGCATAAAGACTGCTCAAGCCGTACCCCATTCAGATTTTCCAGTACCATCCCAGCTCCACATCCCTTTTTGTTTGAGGCGCCGTCCACATACAATGTCCATGTTTCTTGTTCTTTTCCCGGCGCATTCTCGGCCAACCCCTGCAACTTCGATATAAAATCAGCCAAACATTGGACCCTTATGAGTACACTTGGTTTAAAAGTTAAATCGAATTCCAATAGCTCAATCGACCAAGATATCATACGTTTGACAAGGTCAGGTCTTAGGAAAACCTTCCCCATCGGGTCATCCGTTTTCACAATTATAGGATGACCTTGAAAGTAAGGTCTGAGTTGTTTAGCGGTATACACCAGTGCCAAGGCCACTTTCTCAATTACCTGATACATTGTTTCGGGATCGTAAAGTGTTCGACCAGTGAAATAAACAGGTTTATACTCCTCTTCGTGTATGAGTGTCGAGCTAATTGCATCTTCTAAAACAGATAAGTAAAGGAGAAACCTACCTCTTGCCTTGTGTTTCTCAAGTATTGGTGTAGAGGACACATCCGCCTTTATCTCATTGAACGCCTCTTTACACTTGTCATCCCATTTGAACCTGTTGGCCTTCTTGAGTACTTTAAGAATGGGGCGAATCTTCTCGATCACCCTTGGCAGAAATCGGGACAAGGACGTCAACCTGCCTACCAACTTTAAACTTCCTTCAAGTTACTTGGACTCCTCATACATGATATAGCCACACACTTGTCAGGATTAGCCTCAATTCCTCTGTGTGTAAACATAAACCCTAGGAACTTCCCACCTTCCACTCCAAAAACACACTTAGCTGAATTTACCCTCATGTTGTAAAGACGTAACTGCCCAAATATTTCAATCAAGTCCTGCAGATGTTGGTCAAACGTCTCAGATTTGACTACCATGTCATCCACATATACCTCCATATTCCTCTTGATTTGATTTTCGAAGATTTTGTCCATCAGCCTTTGATAAGTAGCACCTGCATTTTTCAAACCAAAAGGCATAACCTGATAGCAATAGTTAGAGGATTCCGGGATGAAGGCCGTCTTCTCAACATTACGATCATACATTGGTATCTGGTTATATCCTGAGAAGGTGTCCAAAAAGTTGAGTATCCGGTTTTTGGCCGTCCACCAGCCGGTCAATGCTGGGAAAAGGATAGACATCCTTGGGGAAGGCTTTTTTCAAGTTTATATAATTGGTACACATCCTCCACTTCCCATTACTCTTCTTTACTAGACTATATTAGCCAACCATGTTATGTACTGGATTTCCCATATAAAGCCCGCGGTGAGCAGCTTCTGTACCTCCTCCATGGCTGCCTGTCTCTTTTCTTTCCCTAATCTTCTCTTTTTATGGGCAACAGGCTTCGCTTCTCTACATACCGCAAGCTTGTGACACATGACTCAAGGATCAATGCTCGGCATATCTTCGACCGTCCAAGCGAATAGGTCTCTGTTGTTTTTTAGTTTCTTCCTAAGCTTCTCATTTTCCTCCTTTGTTAAACATCGACCCACCTGTGTATTTTGACCGTCGGCGCCTAGCTGCCACTCTTCCACATCCCTTTTAGGCTTTGTTACTGTTGGTGTCAATTTCAAATTAGCCACATAGCATTCTTGGGCCATTCTCTGGTCGGCATAGACAATTGTCACACCTCCCCTTTCTGCTGGAAACTTCATAGCAAGACGTGGTGTCGAAACAATAGCTCCTAACTTGTTCAACAACTGTCTTCCTAGAAGTGCATTGTAGGATGTATTGATGTCAACTACCTAGTACTAAACTAGAATAGTCTTATGACCTCAATCACTTCTACCAAACTTGGTGTACAAATCCACATAACCTCTAGTATATACACGCTCTCCAGAAAAACCCATTATATGCTCGTCCAGAGGAATTATGGTATCGTCGTCCAAACCCATCTTCCTAAAAGTTTTTCAAAAGAGTACGTCTACTGAACTCCCTTGGTCTACCACGTCTTTCTGATTTCATAGTTTGCTACTTCAATACCTATGACCATCGAATCATCCTGTCGCATGTCAATGCTCTTGAAATCTTGGTTAGTGAATATAATATCCGGCATGCTCCGCCTTGTGCGGTGCCTGATCATGTTGACCCTCTTGATTGCCCTCAAGTGCCTCTTTTTGGCTGAATGTGATGGACCACAGCCTTCAAATCCGCCTGAGATGGTGTTAATCACTGTTATGTTTGTGCCCTCGCAACGCCTTGGGCTTCTCTCGTTGGACCGTTCACGCCTTGTCTGATGATCTCTTCTTCCTCGTGGGCTTCTACCCTTTGGACTCCTCCTAGGATTACAATTAGGGGTTCTCACCCTCTCTCCTCCTTCTCTTGAACGAGTGAATGGTCTCTGTTCGTTCCTTACTATGTAACGTTGCAAGTGCCCTGCCTGTATAAGCTTCTCGATCTTATCCTTTAAGGAAACACATTTTTTGTGCTATGGCCATGGTTGCAGTGATATCGACAATGCTTACTTTTATCTGCTCGAGGAGGTGAAGCAAACTTGCGAGGTGCCAGGATGAGTTCGACACTAAGGACTTCTTCCAAACTACGTGCCCAACTCGTATTGAGTGGCGTGTATCTTGTAAACCTCGAAGCTCAGGGTCCCTCTCTAGGTCGTGAAGGGTTACAGTCTCCGTCGTTCTTTTTTCCCTAGTTCTTCTCGGCCCTGGATTGACTCTTGAACTCTCTCAGTTCTTCTACCTGCATGAATTTAGTGGCTCTCTAACGGAGCTCGTCCATATCAACAGTTGGTTGCATGCACAAACTGTTTGCAAAGGGCCCTGGCTGAAGAGCAGTGATCATATGTTGCCTGGCCACTTATGAATTGATCAAGGCGACCTTGTCGAACCTATCCATGAATGTTCGTAAGGATTCCCCCTTTTCCTATCAAATGTTTACCAACACAATGGATGTCATATGGTGGGGTTTGCTAGTCGCAAACTGCACCCCAAACTTGGCCACTAACGTCTCAAAGGAATCAATTGACTGAGGGGGTAGTCGTGTAAACCAGTTGAGTGTGGGTCTTTTTAGGAAAGTGGGGAAAACCATATAGTATATGTTGCCATCTATTGTATACAAGGTCAGCTGTGCGACACATGCATCAATGTGTTCCTCCGGGTCCGTCGACCCATCGTACCGATCCAGAATTGGGTTTTTCCAGTTGGGGGGCAACTTGGTTGCCATTATATCATCTGTTAAAGGATACTTCCTGGATGGGTTGGCAATCATGTTATGTGATGCCTCTTCCCAGCCTTCTCCTCGGCCCTCATGCTGTGTACTTTCCCTTCGGCCTTTATGTCGAATACCATCTCTCCGACCTTCATGTTGGGGACCTTCGTGCCGTGTACTTTCCGCATAATCAACTTATTCTCGTTCTTCCCTATCAACTCTCTTCCTGAGCCTCTCATTCTCCTCCTGAAGCCTGTTCAATGCACCAACATGACGCTCCCGATCCTTCTCATGTATCTTCCTCTTTATCTCCAGTTCTCTCCTCATCTCAACCAATGCGGCCCTGAATCTCCTCCTTGATGGTTTTGCTGGCTGCCCTGATTTCTAGTTATCACCATTGCTTCGTCAGGCTAATCTCGGCCCCACGGTAGGCTCCAAAATGTTATTGCAAGAGACCGGTTAGCTTGAACAACAACAATGTCTTGATCGTTCGTTGCGAATCCTAGTTCCCGCTTTCTTCTTGCTCGTCTAGATTAATCAAAATGTCAATCACTCAGTCCTCCGAACTGCTCCACATGCTCACAATCTCGGTAGCGGGTCCTACATGCACTCCGACGCTCAAGTCAGAAAAGGTTTGAGTAATGTAGTATTGTAAGATAGAATCATCGTACTTCACGTGTTGGGAATACCTTCCCTTTTATAGGATTTGACTGGGCTAGAGACCAACTTACCAGTAAGAATCCTTGCACGTGGCTGCCTTACTGATGTCACATGCCAGATGATCACAATGGAATAGTTTACCAAATACTACAAACTCTTACCTGGTCTGGTAAACCGATACTCCTTTGTTTGATCAATTCGTGTGAATCATACAATTATGCATTGATTGAAGTGATCAACATAAACTATAGTATAATTTTCAATTATTTCTTAAATGTTTGGGGCTTAATTTTTAATATACCTTTTCTTCCGGGATACCCTTTGATCATCTAGTCCCTTGATCTATGGGATATATGAATTTTATGTTTTGAAAAAGAAAATGTTTTGTTAACATAATTTTATATAGTTGTAAACTGTATTAGATCATTGGAAAGTGTAACTGATATTCTGTACTTTTAATAACATAAGTTGCATCTAAATATATTATATTATATTATATATATATATATATATATATATATATATATATATATATATATATATATCTATCACTATTATTGTATCTCTATAATATATAAAAATATATATTTTTTTTTTTTATATAAACTTTTTATATATATATATAAA
>Ga0099825_1009793_pt1 | contig 10754 bp, 6 predicted proteins | sample SiratroredBW_FD_76838 | JGI IMG/M metagenome (GOLD analysis project Ga0099825, IMG submission 76838) | Root nodule microbial communities of legume samples collected from California, USA - Siratro red BW | ecosystem: Host-associated > Plants > Roots > Nodule | place: USA: California | collected...
AAGAACAGATGTTATACGCAATCAATACATCGAAACCTATCCCTAGTATTTCAATATATTGAGTATTTTCATCTAGGTCAGAAACTCAAAAGTACTTCCCACTTAAATTTAAGAATCAAAATCAAGACTCTATTGATCAGATAAAATCTAGCATTAAGCACAAGATGAAAATACCAATTAGTTGAAACTGAATATTATATATCAAAAGATTACATTCAATCCCAAAGATGAAGAATTAGCTACCCATGGTAGCCATTACAACCTAATGAAAGGAAGATTGCAAGAGAAGAAGAAAATCTTGATTCTAGCCGTCCGCCTCCATCCTCTAGGTCTTGATGCCTCCCAAAACCCTAAAAATCTCCTTTTAAACTTGGTTTTGGGCTTATGTTAAGTGACTTTTCTCTTGGGCTTGTTTCTATTTTAAACTTTTTATTTCTTTTCTTCATGAATCTTCCAATCTATCATTCTCTTCATTCTTTTATACGTGAAATTTCACAATAATTGAGATTAAATGATTTCCTTTAACTCAGGACTAAAAACATAAATTTAAATCTAAAAAATCTAAAATTGGGAGTAATTACTATTTTAAATAACATTTAAACCCACAAGTACTCAATATTTCTCATGTATAAAAATACTCAAAATTGATACTTATCAATTATGGAGACTAACATATTCTCATGTCATTAAAGATGTTGTTAGCAAAAATTCAAGTTATTAATAAATAAGTTCACCTACTCTTTCCAACATTATCCATGTATGTATTCTATACTTATTCCAAATTTTAAATTTTAAAAAATCACCGTAATTTTACTAACAACTTATTTTTGACTTTAATATAACTTTATTAATTGACTTTACTATTTTAAAATTATCTACTACAATATAATATTAGTATTATTTATTTTTTAATAATAACAATAATAGTATTTAATTTTAATTTTCTTCATTCTCACTAAAAAATAACATTTTTAACTATTTATTTTATATTTCTTTTCCAAATATTATTTCTTTCTTTCATATATATATTTTCTATTTTTTTAAGCACGATAAATATTGTGTTTCATTTTTTGTTATTACATATTTTTTTAATAAACTTAAAAAACAAAATTTAATTATAATTACAATATTATAAATTATTATAATTTTTTTCCAATCTTTTTTAATATAAAATACAGTTATAAATTTATTGTAATTTATTATATAAATACAAAAAAATAAAATAATTTATTATTTATTTTCTTATTATAATTAATTGCTTAAAATATCTGTAAATAGATTTTTTTTTCTCTGTATGTTTTTTGTCTCAATTTTTTTCGTATAAATTTAATGAAATTAAATGTTTTTTCTCTTACATACTTTTTTTTATTTACCTTCCTCTCTCACATAGATTAAAAATAAACTCCCAAATTTTAATTTTATTTTTAATAAAATTTTTACTTAAAACAAAATTCTTCTAATTTTATCCATTTTTAAATCTATAAATGATACTACCTATATTTTTATTTAACATTTCCAACTTTATATTCCAAAATCATTTCAAATTTTTAATTTACCATCATTAATAAACATCCACAAAATTTAATATTTTTTTATCTTTAAATCAAATTACATTTAGCTTAGATAGTTTAATTCTTTTTTCTCTCAAAAAATACTTTTTATTAAATCTTTCAAAACATCTATAAATAAACTTTTTCATATAAATTAAAAATAAATAATAAATCCTTTCAATTTTTAATTGTATTTTCCTTCATGTTTTTACTAAAATTTTTTTTACCTATTTTTAAATCTATAAATTACACTGCCTAATTTTTTTAAACATTTTCAACTTCATTTCAAATTTTTAATTTATCAATAAGAATAACCATTAATAAAATTTTAATATTTTATTATCTTTAAATTAAATTAAATATTTAGATTATCTCACAACTAATTTTAAATTTATTCTCACAATTTTTAATTAATTTTTTTAAAACATTATTTATATAGTCAAAATTTGATTTTTACAAAATTAATTTCTCATATTCTACAATAAATATTTATAATATTTTTATATATTTTCAGATTTTTCAAATAAAAAAGTCACACAAATTAAAAAAATTTATACTTTAAAATAAAAAATATAAAACTTAAAGAAAAAACTCTTCCAGAATTTGGTTCCCAGTTGCCCAAATTCCCAAATTTTAATTGTGTATAATAAACTTTAAAATTGCAATATGAATTAAGAATTATGTTTCCTGATAATAGAATTTTAGCTATGTACAATAAATAATGTTAATTTGAAAAATAAAATTAAATAAGTGTTATTTGAAGGATAATTTTTTAAAACAGTATTATTTAGATAAAAAAATTTCATTAAATCACATACAATATTCATCTAAGCCAAAAATGTCACATCAATATCATATCTCATTACATCTATATCAAAGAGACTACATTGAGTTTTTTTAACTAAATTGAGGATTGAATTGAAATAAAAAAAAAATAAGCGAGGGACTACATTAAATAAATCTAATAAATAACATCAAAACTTCTATTAAATTTGTCAAACAATTTTCTTATTTTTTAACTAAATTTAAATTTTTCTTTTTTAAAAACAAAATTGTGAGAACTAAAATCCTCGTTACATATTTGCGTATATACATGAATTGATTATCCATACGTTAACAAAATAATATAACAAAAAAATGTCCCAAACAAAATTTTATGGAAAGGCAATTTCAAATCTTTCATAAATTTAACACATTACGTATCAAACGTGTCTTTCATTCCATAAAATTCATAAATCCTAATGCATTATCATTTCAAATGGCCTTAATTATATAAGTTGAAACCACAATGCAATTTTCATACTTCCATTATACATATAGGAGCAAATGTGAACAAGAGTGAAAGCTTACAAGATGTGATTGCAACATGCAAGCAAGCTACTACTGAACCTAAGCCTACCACTACAACTTTCTAGACCATCACAACCTATGCACAGTATGCAGTGGTTGTTGCAGAGAAGCAAACTCTTTTCGATCATGATGAATGTTACTGTGTCTTTAATCTGATAAACAGAAATACATTCTAAACAAATCATTTAATATGTTTAAGACCAGTTTAATGTAGTTATATTCGATCTAATAACTTAATCCAGCCAACCTTAAATCCGCAATCTGATTAAATCAATCTAACCACGTAAACAAATGGTATTAAATCACACAACGATTAATTAAAGAGGACTCACAGTGTACAATTAAACTCAAGAAAAATTCCAAATCACTCCTAGAATTGTGCAACTAGCACACTGCAACGTTAAGTTCATCCTGGTGGATCTATATTCACCATTGTTCTCAGTCATGCAAATTAAATGTTAAATTATCCATGTACCGGTGAACACAATCACATGGTCAAATTATGCAGATTGGCGAAACAGTGTCACATTCTTGCTTTCTTGTAGGTAACTCATGCATAAGGCATTGAGGATGGTCATTTTTTGTATTAATATTGCAATATTAATATCATTTATTCCATCAATTAATAAACTTGGTATTAGCAAAATAAAAAAGCTGAAGCATCTTGGCAATGAGGAGTAGAGTAGCACGCTGGTGCTGTCTGCATCTGAAACAATACGGAGGAGATCACTTGGTGGGGTCCACATGACGGGAATCTGCAGAACAAGTAACAGAATGAGACCCCTTTTGGTCATTTGGCACACTCACACCATTCCATATATGGCATCTGCTCAGTGCACTTGAAAAAGCCTTAACAATCTGTGTAACCTCAAAACCACCAAGAGAATTACACGCCCCACACAACCACTCTTAATAGAAAAACTTCTATCACTATAAAGCTTTGTTCAACTTTTAAAGATTAAAAATCAGTACTTTATTCACAGGATAGGGTGCCCTTTTGTTTTACAAGCTATATTAATTCCTATTCGTATGATCACTTCCTTTTCTTTATAGAGGCAAAGATCAAGCACTGTGTGGTCCAAACATGTACGAAGAAAGTAGTTGCTTTGATCCCAATGGGATGGTGGCAGAAGACTGTTTCTCCCAGATGGTTCCAAAATCAGAGGCAGTTATGTCTGTGACTAGCATACAGCCCCACAATACCACCTTTGGGATGGAAAACTTAGCCTACACATATTCCAGTGGAGAAGATGCTTCAGCTGCTGCTATGGAAATCATTGCACAGCCCCAACAAAACTCATACAATCAAGTCAATAACTTGAACCCCCAGTTTGTGCAAGTGGTGAACAACCATGGTTCATGTGAGGAGCTTTATTCTTTCCCCCCTCAGTCCTCCACACTTGAGAAGGGTCACCATGATCACCAATTTCCTTACTCCACACCAACACCAGATCTCCTCAACCTTCTCCACTTGCCAATGACCTTTGAAAACCAAAGCAGCAATCTTCCAAAACCCTCTGGCCCTATGGGAACAGCAGACAGCACAAACGTCTCCTCTGTTTCCTATGACCCTTTCTTGCATCTCAACCTGCGAGCGCCACCCCCAGCTCTTAGAAATGATTTTGCCTTTGGAGGAGGGGGTGCCATAGAAGGCAGTGGAATTGCCTACCAAGATTTTGGAAATGGGGTGGTGGAGTTCACTCAAGATGTCGGGAAAAAGAGAGGGGGGAAAAGGACCAAGCAGTTTACCAGTACTACTACTGAGAGACAAAGGAGAGTGGATTTGAGTAGTAAATTTGATGCTTTGAAAGAACTCATCCCAAACCCCTCCAAGGTAACATTTTGAGTAAATTATACTCTTGAGATTCTGTCAATTATACACATTTTTTTCTACTTTTTCTATTTCACAGTAACTCTACAATTGTTTAAACAAAACATGTGTCTTTTTTCTAAGAAAGGTTGTTTTAAATGTTAAAAAAACTGTAAACTTTGAAAATAAAAATCTTATTTTTAAACCCCACATTGGGTAAAGTTAATGTTTTTTGATATAAAGAAAGTATAATTATTTTGATCTCTTTTTTGTTTTGCTTTTGGAAACCAAACCAAAGAGTGATAGAGCATCTGTGGTGGGAGATGCTATTAACTATATCAGAGAGCTTAAGAGGACAGTGGACGAACTAAAACTATTGGTGGAGAAGAAAAGGCACGAGAAACAAAGGGTAGTGGTGATGCTGAGGCACAAGGTTGAAACTGAAGGGCAAGATGACTCGAATCTCGACCCAGATGATGGCTCGTACAATGAAAGCTTAAGAAGTTCTTGGATACAAAGGAAATCCAAAGACACCGAGGTTGATGTGCGCATTGTTGACAACGAGGTAACAATCAGGCTTGTTCAAAGGAAGAAGATGGATTGCTTGGTGCATGTCTCACAGGTTCTTGATCAACTCAACCTCGATCTCCAACATGTTGCTGGTGGCCACATTGGCGATTTCTGCAGCTATCTCTTCAATACCAAGGTTTGTCTCAAATGACTATTGATTATACATGTGTGTGTTTTAGTGTTAAAAAAGTATATATGATTGTTTTTGTGGTGGTGCAGATGTGTGATGATTCTTGTGTTTATGCAAGTGCTATAGCCAACAAGCTCATTCATGTCATGGACACAAGTTTGGCAGCAGGGTCACTCAATTGATTACCATTGCCATGATTCAGGACCAATAATCAGTGTTCTGTTTCTTAACATAGTTACTTATTTTTGGTCTTTTTATTTAATTGTTCTATTTTTTGCACTCTATCTATGTTTAGTATATATTTCACCTACGCATACATTCGTATAGATGGAAATTGGAACTATATATTGGTTTGAATGATGTTATATTCTACTGTTAAAAATATCTCAGAAATAATATAAATATTTTGTGGAAATTAAGATTGAATGTGTACAGTTTTCTTCTTTTTTTTTTTTGGAAAAAAAGAGACCTATTCTTTTATTTGGGGTGATTTTTAAAATGAGTGTAAGTATGTTTTTAGTTTGAAAATTTTGGAATGAATCCATAATTGAATTAAAATCATTATTTTAATTTTTTAAATTTAAAAAAAAAAACTATGAATGCTAAATTTGATAAATTAAATATAATTTTGTCCCTCAAATTAAATATTTAGGAATTACAGTATTTTTTTAATTTGAAATATTAAAATCGTATTTTCTTAAAAAAATTGATGGACCAAAATTTGATTAATAGTAAATTTTATGAACTTAAGACTTTTTTTTTTTTAACTTGGAATGCCTTTTTTTAAAAGTATTGTTGCTTAAGCTTAATTAATTTCACTTTAAATTCGAATTGAATTTTATTTTTACAATCTTTATCTACAATATTATTCAATTAACAAACATGGATATTATTATTCTTAATTGAACAGTTTATATTAAATTTTCAAAGTTTTCATTTATTTAATTTATTTTTAATTAATAAAATAAATATTATATTTTTTAAAAATAATTTTTCAAATTCTATATTTCATTATTCAAATTTCTAACCACTCAGTCAGTGTACGTAAAACTTGTTTGTTCTATTTAATTAAGAAAGTTAACAAAAGAATTCTCTAAACTTTAGAATAAATCATTTCATGAAAGATGGACTTAGGTCGGGAAGTATATTTGTATACAATGCAATGAAAAATATAAAACACAAAACTCAAAATAATCAAAATAAAAATAAGAAAGCTAAAGATTCAGAATTAAAAAAAGGGTTTAATTATGTTTTAATCCTAAATTTTGTGTTAAATTCAATTTTAACCTCTTAAATTAAGAAAATCATTTTAGCTCTTAAATTTGAAAAGAAAAATGGTTTTAGTTCCGTAAAACTTACGGATTAAGCACTAAATATACTTTTGAAAAATCACTCTAATTATTCAAATTAAGTGTTGATCTTGAAAACTAAAACTGCATTTATTAAAATTTGAGGAACCAAAATTGATTTTATTCCAAACTTCAAAGATTAAACGCATTGTTAATTTTAAACATTTTTTTCTAAACAAATTTTATAAAATTTTGCTGGTATGATCTAAAGTTATTATAAATTCACCGCAAATTCTAAATAAAGATTTTATATAAGTTCATTGTATATAGTTTGGAAAGATCTAAATATATTTTTTTGTATGTCTTTGTTTTCTTTCATGTTAAACATCTCAGAATAAGTTTAATTTGTTTCATTATATCTTAATGAAACTCTAAAACATTAATATCTCATTTATTTGACATTCTTAAAGTTATGCACCTTCTTGAACTACTCTTTTGTAACGTAGAAATGGATTTTCTGACTATAAATTTGAATCCTTATATTTGTTTTATATATATATATATATGTGGCATTTTGTTGAAAAGAAAGTTACAAGTTTTGTTAAAAATTTCAACAAGTTAGGAAAAAAAAAAATTCAACAAGTTAGGAAAAAAAGTAAGACGAAAAGTAAGAACACTTATTATTATTCTAATTCACTTAACTTTAAGTTATGAATAGTTTTTCTTCCATTTAAGAAGTGTTTTACTCACAAAACTAATTATAAGATAAGTTTTTCTTGTCACTTTTGTCATTAAGTACTCTCTCCAAGTCACTCTTATCCACCACTTTTAAACCATGACTATTATTTAAGTATTAACATAAAGTCAATTTTAATTTTCATAAACACATTTGATAAAAAAAATACAATAATCTACTAATAAAAGTATAACAAATCCATCATAATTCATACATTCTTTGTTGTTTATAACAATGTTGATAGTTTGGTTTTCTTTTGTTGTTTATAACAATGTTGATACTTTGGTTTTTTGTTTATAACAATACCACTCACAAAATTGCTAATAAACATAATTTTTTTTTACTTTTCACTTGTTTAAAGCTTTAATTCAGATTGAAGCAAATACGCAGCTTCTCCTCCCAGATCTGCGATGCGAATGTTGTAGACTCTCACCCACACACAGAGATCACTTTTGTTGACGGTGAAGGTGAAAAACAGATACAATGACTGAACCGTATGCTACAGTAAAGCAATGAATCAGATGCAACCAAAGGGAGAATGAATCGGATAAGAGTGGTTAAGGAGGTTAATGGGGGGTAGAGGGTATTTTAGTCTTTTACCATTTATCATTTAAGGACATGTTTGTATTTTTCACTGAACTGTGGAGGTGCAGGACAAGGGTATTGAGGTGGAGGAAGAATTCGTCACAAATTCAATATGAATTTTCTATTCTTCCTTACAAAAAAAATAAATAAAATAACTACACAAATTACAACTCAGTCATTAGTCTCTCAAACAATGAATGCCTCGATCACAATATAACAGGCACTTTTCACTTTGACAATTAATAATTTCAACTTCTTATTATTTGCGGCACAAGACATTTATTTGAGAATTTGTAACATTTAAAAAAAAATATTTTCATACACAATAATCTATAATATAGTATTTTTCATACACAGTTAAAAATACTTTGATAGATATTCTCTGTAAATAGTATGGTCTGTTAAACTCTCATTTGACATAGAACCAGAGCAATGATTTATTATTATTCTTAAAAGGGGCTTGAGTTTTAAATTGAGAATCTAGAAACATAAACCTTGAGTTAAGAAACCTCTTGTTACTACTTTTCGTCTATCGTCTAGTATGAAACCAAATCATGTGAGACCATTTGTTTTATGATCTGGTCTATTATATGTGGATCATCTTATCTGTTATACTTTGATTTCGTTTGTTCTATGTAAAGATAAATTGACAAGATTGTTCTATAGTACTACTCAACCTAATGAAAATCGTCTATGAAGTATAGACCACTTAGTACGAACATCATTATCTAGCATTTTTCGTCCAATGAAGCCCTTCTAGTATGGCCATGTATCCTAAGATCATCTAGTATTATCTTCTAAAAGTAATCTTCTAGTGATGGATGATCTATCATACTTCTTTTAATGAATTTGTCTATTAGAAGAACGTTATGATTCATATACCATCTAGGTAAGACTGTCTCTGTTTTGAATTGGTTTGTCATTCAATGAAATAACCTCGTTCAACATTTAAGTCAATTACGTTCAAAGGAAATCAAGAGATAATCAAATATAACAAATATGAAAATAGTTTTGAACCAAATATATAATACTTAGATATAATGTATATAAGATGATGATTGATAACCAATACTTGAGTTTTTGAAAACAATTCAAATGATTATGGTTCTCTTGAAAATCCAAATTAAGAAGAACTAGAAAAGTTATTAGTTGACTTTGAATTAATTTGAAACATTGCGATGATTTTATCCTTGCAGAACTTATCAACTGGTGCAGGAAAGCAAGAATTTCTTATACCAAGAAAATGAAAATGAAGAAAGGAATGGTAAGTAAACTGAGAATAATGATTACAAATATCCCCTATAAATAGAGGACACGAGTTGCATAATCTGCACCGGTCATCAATAAGAAAAATAGGTAAGAAAGAGAATAATTTACTTCAAACTTTGAAGGTAAGCAAAACGATATATATGTATAATGCTATTTATTTTCATTTTTTAGTGGGGTACCCCTGTGCCTCGAACCTTTAAATCATTTCACAAAATTTTGTTGGTTTTCATGGCAAACTGTATATTGGCTTTATGCATTCATTTTCACATGGATTTTGATGTATTGCATTGTTCTGATCCTTGTTATAGTTTTACTATGTAGATGGATAATATAATCATATTGTACCTAATTGGAATACTTGCAAGTGGAGGATTGTATTCTTGATGATTAAATGAGTACAAGTTATTATATTGTTGATTAGAGGATGATGTTATTGAATACTCATTTATCCTAACTATTTACTACGGATGTTATCCCTGATATCGTTTCCATTGAGATTTTTACTTCATTCTTGTCAAATTCTTTACAATATTATATATATATACACATATTGTCCTGTCCCACTTTTCTTCTTTATGAACTATAATTAAAGAACTTGATGGATGCCCCTAACTTTTCCCACTAACAACTAAAATATCAACTTATTTTTTCTGGCAATGGATGAAGCACTAATGTTGTGAAAAACTTAGCTGCATTTAGAGGAATTGCTAACTCTATCCTGACCTTCACTCAAAGTACCAATGTCGCCTTAGTTTTAAATAGACCTGTAATTGTAACTTTCTTCTTGCCTCCAATGACATACAACAACTCCTTGATCAATATTTTTCCCTTATAATATGATACAAAATAATTATTAGCATGATAAAGAGACATGTATAATATGAAGTAAGGATGTAAGTTTTGTAATATGTACTCTTTATTCAAGATAAAGATAAGTATGAAACGAATATGTCTATACAAATGAACTTGAATGGATGTATAATAAATTTAAGAAATATATTGATTTATGCAAACGAAGTTGAACTACTGCTCTATATTCCAATTATCACTTCTTTTCCAACAGACGATATTTTGCTATGTTTAAAGTAGCCCATCAAACGAATGACAAAGAGTATGATTAACCATTCTGAATGAATCTTTAGTTCGTTAATTCATCGTAATGCACACTTTTATCGAATATCAATCCTTAAACTTATTATTCTAATTAAATTCATAGTTTATACTGCTTTTGAATCTTTTAATGTGAGTCTGTATATTCGCCAATACTACCTATAATATCTTCTAACCTTCAAATTAAAGAAGTTTCTTCCAAACTGTAAAATTCATACCTATTACACGAAATAATGCCTATCGTCAAGATCCAAACTGATTTTATTCTACAGTTCTTAAAAGAAGAATTTGTATATTTAAATGGATGTCCACTAAATTTTGCCATTAGTCATCATCCATTGTACAAATGGAATTC
>Ga0099825_1009794_pt1 | contig 10754 bp, 3 predicted proteins | sample SiratroredBW_FD_76838 | JGI IMG/M metagenome (GOLD analysis project Ga0099825, IMG submission 76838) | Root nodule microbial communities of legume samples collected from California, USA - Siratro red BW | ecosystem: Host-associated > Plants > Roots > Nodule | place: USA: California | collected...
AAATACAACTATTTCTAACTAAGACTAAGTATTCTTTGAACACGCAACCACTCTTGGCTAAGACCGAATATTTTGAACATCCAACATATATCTACAACCTGAGTATTCTTTAGACTAACCATTCTTGGATAAACACTTTACTTATATATGTGTTCTAAACAATCAAAGGTTTGTTAAAAAGAGAGTAATGTCCTCAAATGAGTATAAGATTGAGAATACTCTTTTAAGTTGTTAACAAACACAACAATGATATTACACGAGCTTTGTTATTATCCTTTTTTTTTTCTTTAAAAGACCTTCTATACATAAATGTTGAGAATAAAAGAATAATTAAAAATTCTTTTGAAGTCATTGTGAGATCTTATGAAGTTCTTCTTCTACCATATATCCACATTAAAGTTTGAAGATGTATTAAATACTCTTCTTATAACATTAGTTACATATATCTTTTTTATGCAACTTTCTTATATATGATATAACATCAAGCCTACCTTAAATACATATTTTTTCCTATTCTGAAGTAAAACTTAAGATCTAAAAAGGTTGACTATCTTTACCAAACCAACATTTCACCTTTTTAAAAAAAATATTTTTATAGAGCGAATCTTTTATGTAAACACTTTATTATAACATCTTCTAATAAGAAACAGACAAAGAGAAAAATATTATCTGTAAACATAAAATAAGAATTTAAAAATATTTAACGAAAATCATAAAATATTTTAAATTATGTATACTTTATCGTGTATCCAAGCAAAAGCTAATAAAACAAAGTTACATAAGTAAAATGTTATATATTTATTTAGCTAAACGGAACACGTCTCTATGTCAGTGATACTTATAAAATTATATTTTTATATTTTATTGTTAAACGTAATAAAAACACAAGCATGCTCTAACAATTATTTTCTTAATAATTACAACTCTTTTTGTTTAAAATTCAAAATAATAAAGACTTATAAGAATATAGAATTAGACTTATCCCACAAATTCAACAACCTAAATCAAATCAGGTTATAGATAGATTTTCGAGAGTTTTTGCTTTAAAATTGAACCAAAATATTTGAAATTAGATTAAATTAGATTATTTATTTTTAACTTGAACCAACCGAATCAATAAAGTCAATTATTTTTAAATTTTATATTAATATAAGTTAAATTAAGAGGATTTTTTTTTTCTTTGAAAAAGTTTGTATCTTTTCATTTATTTTAATGTTTTTAAAATAATTGTGTCAGATGCCTTAATTTAATCATATTTATCATGGATTTTTAATTATGGGTCAACTAAAGAAATTAATTATATATGTAAAGACAACCATAAAGGAAGTTAAATTTAAGATAAAATGAACAAATAGTTATTAAAAGAAAAAGAAATTTTCACATTGTATTAATATAAAATTAAATATTCACATACAATAGACAACAAACATAAATAAAATCTTAAATAAAAAAATATTTATTTATTATAACATGATGAAACAAAATCAAACCAATCCAATTTTAATCAATTTAAATTAAATTGATTGGAAATTTTGTTAAAGTCTAAATGCAATCAATCTTGTTTTGAGTGTAAACTTGTTAGCACAAGTTACTGTATACAAGGTATTGTCCTCTTATTGTTTATAAGAAAAAGTCCACTCTAAACACCATCAAAATGTCTCAAGATTCTGCACGTACAAATATGATCAAATGCAACTGAACTTGATTTGATTTTATCCTAAACCTCAACCAACCTAATCCGAGAACATCCTAAGCAAGCATGGAATATTTTGTATACTATTTTGGTGAGAAAAATGAACAAACACTCGCAATGGAAAACTGCCTAAAGAAGGAACATAGTGGAGAGGTGTGACCGACATGAAAACTGATAAAAGTCTTTCTCAAATCTCTCTTATATTAATTGTTCTATAGTAGGAGGTTGAAAATTAGAGGAGGCATTTGGTGTAAAAATGCAAAAAGCAGATAAATATAGGAAACATAGTGTGTTTAAAAGTAGTGAAAAGTAGATGTAGGCAAAGTATTTTCCGAAATGAAATGACATGTCCCATGCAAAATGAATAGGTAAGAAAGGGTTTGGTAGCATTAGCTTGGAAAGGGTTTGGTAGCCAGACAACATCTGCAAATGAGGTGTGCTTGGTGAGTTGTGCCGAAAGATAAAATGCCTTTTCTTTCTTTCTCCCATTATTATTAACTACATAGCTACCTCCTTCGTCCTTTCTTTCCCACACCATAACACCACCACTTCTCATTTTTCCTCGCGTGACCAATTTTGGAACCCTTTTGGGTCACATTTTTTAATGAACAATAGCAATTATTTCCCAAGGTTTTTAGTTTGTTTAATCGCCAACTTGGGATGCTTTATCTACTATTGGTTGCATCATGGTTACGCACGAATAGTGAGAAAAGGATAAGAAACAAGAGAGCGAGAAACCGCCCTTGACGCTATTAAGCAGACAAATGTGGCTCTTGTGAGTTACATAGATCATGACTCATCTCCATGTGGGACGGTGTCATACTTTCTCAGTTATTTTTGGTTGGTAGAGACCATTCCCTCCCACCTTTCTTTACTTTCTTCATGCTTCTATTAGTGAAGGCTCATTAACAACCACCCCATTGCTTCCATTTGGTAAATATTCATTCTTAGCAATTTTTTTACCATAGTAATACATCAATTTTATTAATAATTAATTGTTTCTAGAAAACTCAACTCCTACAATTTTCTTTTTATATTTTTTATCCTGCAAAGTATTTTCCTCTTTAAAACTTGAAGTTCTGTCACAGTATTATTTTTAAAAAGTGTCTCATAGTTAAGAAAGGAAGGTGTATTTAAACTGATATTGGTTTTGACTCTTAAACAATGTATATTAGGTGTATCGAAACAAGCCTCCCAGTCGAGAGCTAAGAGAGCAAGGTTCTTATAGATGGAGTAATTTTCTGATCTCATATCCGTTGAAATGACATTATCATAGTAACAGTCAATTACCGTATTGAAGTATTGTCCGTTTAGAATTGACAACTCTATAATAATTTTTTTCTTTAAAAGATATCTCTAATAATTAAGAAAGAAATGTATATTTAAATTAAAGTGATGTGAAATTATTAAATGTACCTAAACACTATTTATTTTTCTTACTAATTAAAAAAAGTGAAATATGTTTTCAAAAATAATTTATTTATTTATTTTTCTCATGTTTTTAATTGTTATGTCGTTAACACTATCTACCATTAAGTAACCGTGTTAAGACCCGGAGGTATAATGATAGACAAAGACCCAAGTTTTAAAGTTTTGGTGATGACTATGACGATTAAGTATTGAACCGATTATACCTTATTAAATCACTTTTCTTTTAATATAAGGGGATTTTGTATATATCATTTACTAAATGTTATTACAACTGTGTTTAAAATGGAAATTCTATATGTGAACAAAATCAGATGGTCTAGCTGTTAGACATAATAAATAAAGAAAAATTTGTAATGTGGTTAATTTCATTTTTGTGTATTAATTTAACATTTAAATATGATAGTGTTGCTTCATTAAGTGGTTTGTAAACAACTTCTAAAATGCAAACCTTCTATAGATAAACTAACTATATTTGAATAAATATTTATAACAATTATCTTTGTACATAAATATAAAAATAAATATTATTGAACAAACCATGTTTGTTACGCATAAAAATATATTATTTGTAATATAATATTTTGCACCAATTTCTTATTTCATCATGAGAAATAGATTTAAAATGAAATCAAGTTTTGCAAGTAAAGTCACACAATAATTTAAATATAAACTAATATTGCAAACTGCGATTGAAGAAGAATCGTATCAGAATTATTTAACAATATCAATATAAAGATTGTTTTCCAACAACTATATTTTTTTAATATTTACAACATCAAGAAGGAGAAGCAGAACACAAAATTGCTTTTATGAAGAAGCTTACAAACTCAATAAACTGGTGTTTGTATAATTGAAGATTGCAGTATCATTCACCTGGTCAAGTTATACCGGAAGCTCTTATCCTCTCAACTAGAATTGTTTCTTAGTTTTATGTTTTTTTTTTTTTCTGTAACTTGACAACAAATAATATTTTTATAATATTTTTAGTTCTTAGTCTTAAGAGAAAATTAAGATGACGTAATCAGAATAATTCAGTATACTTGTGTTTTCTAAAAGTGATTTTTATATACTTTTTTGTAATTTAATTGTTATTGATAGATTTTATTCTCAAAAGGGAAACTAGACATGATTCAAGATTTGAAATGAACCAATATAATTTTTTGATGTCTTTATTATATAAATTATATGTTATTAGATAGTTTAATTTTTTACAAAAAAAAGTATCATGCTTTATTCAATCCTCTTTATAGAGTTTACTTATTATTTTAAATTTTATAACTTTTCCTTAAAATGAAAAAAAAAGTATTTTAATTCACTTATCCCTTTTTTATTGATAAGTCACTATGTGAGACAAGTAACTTGTGTCCTAGATTTGAATTCAACTATGATTCGCTAAACAATATATAATAATCTGTCTTAGAATTTACAACTTAGTGTGTTTAGATGAAGAATTTTTTTAGGATAATTCATTTTTATAGAGAATATGAAATATTTTTAATAAAAATAGTATGTTTGGATATGAAGTTTTAAAAGAAATTAAAATTATAAAAATTTACGAGAGCTATTTTTCTAGAAAAAAAATATTTTTTATCGATACAAAATGAGACTATTTTTAATCAATACAAGTGATGAATTTTTAGTCGATATTGGTAATAGTTAGTTTTATAATGACATTATTTAAATTACTTTTTTACCGATATAAGCTAGAATTATCTTTCAATCGACATTAACAACAATTTTCTCAATCAATATTCATCAGACTACTTTTTATTATTGTTGGTCAATTTTTTTATTGACATCTCTTAATATTACATTTTAGTTAATGTTTGGAAGGATTGTTTTTCAATATGTGTTACAATTGTCAATTTTTATCTAAAATTGGTCAATATATTTTTTTTGAGATATTTTTACTAACACTAACTAGGATTTGCTTTTATAAATGTTCATCGAGATAATTTTTTTAATTGACATTGGCAAAATGTCACTCAAAAATAATTCCAACCAACAATTTAGAAAAATAAATTTGATTAATATCGATCAAAATAATTGTGACCAAAATTTGGTAAAAAAAAATAACATTGACAGAAAAGAAAAATCTCTTAGTGATGTTTTTTAATTATTAAATATTAGTTAATATTAAAACAATTTTTTATTTATGATAATAATGGAAATATTTTATCTAAAAAGTAAATTCAAATTTAATAAATTTAAATTGTCTTATAAAAAAACAATTCAAAAATAAATCAATTCAATTTTCTTGAATTGTTAATTTTTTTAATCTAAACACATAGTTAAAGCATTTTTATTTATAATTAATTTAATTTTTATAAGTATTTTTGTATGTCATTTTAATATCTATTTATTGAATTAGCATTTTAAACCTGATTTTTTAATCACAATTTTGTCCAAAAAAACAAATATGTTATGTTTTATAAATTTAAGGACTATTTTGTAAGCATAGAATAAATTTAATTACATATTTTACTATTGAATTATAATCCTTTCATGAATTTTATTATTAAAGTTTTTATTTTATTTTATAATTAATTTTTTTTTTCATATTATTCTTCTGTTTCGTTAAATTTATGACACAATGATGATATGTCATAACAAATATAAACGAGATCAAAATGATCTTATTTTCCATAATAAAAAAATGTGTATCACAACATTGTTGTTTTGATTTTTTTTTTCTCCTAACTTCTTTTAGTAAGACATCATTGTCATGTTAAAAATTTAATGAATTGGTAAAATATACACAATTTTACAAGTTTAACAGTAAAATATATGAGATAAAAATTTAAACATGAAAAAAATATAGTTCAATAGGGAAATGTGCAGTGAAATATAATTTTGAACCAACCATTAAGTTAATTGTTTATTGAAAGTTTCACAGTGAGTTTTGTTTAGCTCCTAAGAGGCATACATTAAAGAAGAGACCACTATTCCTTCAACTTGCCTTATACTTTAGAGCGAAATTAAAGTTGCCTTATACTTTTGAACTATATTAAAGTGAAATTAAGTCATTGACGTGGGAGTTAGGTTAATTTATTAGATTAGGTTATACGTTTAAATCTCATTACTTCCATTGTATAAAAACAAGTCAAACCCATAACCATGAGAAACAGATCAAATGTTACAATTTCTCTTCAACCTTTTAACCCATAGCAGCCTTCTATTGACTTTTTCTTTCAAATAAACCATTTTCTCTCTCATTTGATTTAACTATATATATATATATAATCTTTATTTTATATTATAAACTTTATATTCTTTATGTATTTCAAATTTATCTTTAACTAAAACTCAGGTTTTATAATTAAATTATGACAAATCTTTTTAAAAGATTCACATCCTTTTAACACTAATTCATCTTTTAAGTTTACTTTGAGCTAAGATTTAAGCTTATGATAAATATTTACTTTACGTAATTAAATTTATAATGAATAAATAAATTATATTGTAATTAAAATACAATGAATAAATATTTTTAACATAAAAATTATATTATAAAAAATTATATGATAATACAAAGTTATTTATAATTACGATAATTTTCTTAAAAATATTGAAATTCAATTTATAAATAAAATGAAAAGAATAAATTAAAAGAGATAAATATTAGGGAATTTGTTGAGAACACTATTTGTCGATGAAAAAACTTTTACAAAACGTTCTCCTTGAAGAATACTGCTACAATTAAAAGAAAAAAATATATAAAAAAACTAAACTTTTATCGTTATTCCAAAATAAATGATGCACGTTAAAGAAAAATAAAACCATAATTGCTAATTATTTTCAATCAATAATTAAGATTGTGACATATATACGTAACTTTGTATTTTTGTATTTAAAAATGCATCTGTTACTTTACAGCAATCAAATCCCAATTTTATTAATCCAAAATTCAGATCCAGTTCACACTTTTTTTTATTCTTTAGAATTTTGCATCCTTAACATTATCCCGTTGAGAAGTAAGTATAATATAAATGGGATATAATAAAAGTGTGTGGCATGATGCTTGCAATCTTGTCATGTTCCACTTGAGGATGAAATTAGTCCTTAAACACAAAGATTAAGATTAGGACCTATATGAGGGGCTATTTAGTATCTTTTGGCAATACTCTGACTAAAAACATGGCCAATAAGTAGCTTCTTGTGTGCATCTATGTTTCTCTACATTGGTCGGCTTGACCATATTCTCAATAAGTTAAAGGACAAACAAACACACCCACTAATCCTCAATTGTGTTATGTCACACTCAAAACTTTTCTCACTAATCCCCAAATATCTCAATCATACACATGCTACTAGTGTTAATGCTAATACCAACACAATGTTCATTCATTAGCCCTTGCATTAGTTGAAATGTGAATATTACAGTGACAAGTGGGAAAGGCAATTAAAGATCAAATTAAACCATGTATCAGATTTTTGTAAAATTGAAACCCTTGTAAAAAATTGAATGTCTAGATTGGTGCAAAGTTTGGTAGGTTCTTTATTAAATGGCTTTTACTGCTTCTGGGGTGTTTCAACCACTGCTCTAAATGGTAGTTTTTATTCCTGGGAGACACTGGTGGTATGGCATTGAAGGCCTTGTAGTTGTCTTTATTTATAAGTTTCAGTTGTGTTGTATTGTTGTGAGTGTCTGGTGAGAGCATTATTTGGATTCTAAGTTTCCACCCTCAAAACTCCAAACTCACACTCTAGGATTCTATTCTAGTGACTTGTAACCTTTTCATTTTCACACTCATGGTTCTTGTTGGATGTGTTAATTTTGTGGAGAATATAGTTATGATCCCTCTTCACAATGCATTATAATGCCCATTTTCACGTGTCTCCCTGAAACACTTTATGGACCAACATACGCACATTTAATTAAAATTCAATTCCCTTTAGTTTCCTCAATCCCAAAATCACAAAAACTCTACCAAATCACTCATTATTATTATTATTCTCCCTTGCAAATGTGCTTTGCCCATCACCAACAAAAATGCACACTCATCAGCTACATTCTTCATCACCAAGTTATGAAAATAAACTTTTGCGTTAAAAGGAATCGTCCACGCCAACTAGAAATACCACTATTCCACTTGTGCTTCCTACAGTTTCCACCCTTTTTATCCTTTCTTATCACAAAGTGAAAAAATTTGGATGCCCCTTTAGACGTAACCAAGTCATGAACTATTATTAATTCAGTTTATCATTATTCACTTGACGTTAAGATATTCGAATTTCCATAAATATTTATAAGAAAATAAAATTATTATTTTTTCTTTCTCTCCTATATAAATATTTATAGAAAAACGTATCCGCATGAGAATATTTGATGCTGGCGTGGAAAGCTTGAAAATTGAGTTTGGATGACTCCTTATCCAGTGAAATTTTTTTTAATGAATATTATTTTCATGGGTCCAAAATTGGTCCTAAATATAAAATGAAAATATTATGATTGTGATGAGTTGATAATGTGGATTTGAAGGTTGCGGCAAGACAAAAGAAGAATGGAAAAGTAGGGTTATCCAGCAGACCATAGAGTTTGAAAATGTTGAGGATAGAGGCGTGAAGGAAATGGAAATGAAAATAAGAAAATGAAAGAAGACTGCGGAAAAAGCGCAAGAAAAGAACCAAGAGTTAGGCAGGTGATACATGACTTTGCATTATAACAATAAATAAATAAACAAACAAATAATGAAAATAATTTGGGTGGTGGTGGAATTATCAATTTCTTCAATTTCGTCCAGATAAACCTTCCCATTTTCGTCAAACAAATTGCATTTCTTCTATGTTTGTTTATTTTTTTTAAAATATTCCTGCCTATATGTTAGAATGTATACTTTGTTTGGTGGGACTAATTTATTATTTGTTTCGATTTACGAGGATTTACGAGAATTGTTTAATTTGGTTTAGGTGATTTGTGACCAATATGTGATGATTTGTATAATTTTTTTTTTTTAAAGAAAGAACAGACGTATGAGATAAAGAAAAGGTGATGAATCTGTCGTGATTATTTGATAAATTACTAATTTATCTGTATATTTAATGTTTAGTTTTTTTTATAGTAACTCTATTATTAGACTTTTTAAATTTTATATAATATTATTAAAATTAATAAATAATATTTTTAAAAAATAATTTATTTTCATTTTCTCAACAAATTCTTATGACTAAATAGTATTTATATTTTAAAAATATACTCAAGGGCAATATATTGTTGACATTATACTAAATATAACTTAACAATATTTATTAATTCAATAAGATATTTTAATGAATTTTCTACTCAAATTCACTAGTTTTCTATTAAACGTTTAATACACTATAATTATACATTATCCAGTGAAAAATCACTTTTTTCCATTTTTTTTAAATCAATACAAATCAGTCTTTTACTTTATACACTATAATTATACATTATCCAATGAAAAAAATTTGAGTACAGTACATGAATGATATAATAAAATTATAAATATTCAATCTAAAAATTTTAAAAATATTATATTAATAGGTTTTTATTTGTATGTCACTTAATATATTTAATTTTATCTAATATAAAATTTCTTTAAATATATTTGTTAATCCAATAACTCTTTTTTAAGTGTGAGTCTCCTTTAGACAATGTAATTTTTTTCTGACGGAAGTCAACTGCAATACTTTACAGTGATAAAAATATGTTATATAAAGGTTTTTAATGAGAAGGTTACACAATATAAGGATAAATTCAAATAGAGCCTATTTATATATTGATAAAGGGCAAAACAATGGTTTATTTATTTATTCATGTATTAGTTGTAATTGTAAGTGGAACCGAAGCAATATAAAACATCTGCGTTTGTATATTGTTTATCTTCTTCTCTTCTTGATTTATTATTCTTTTAAATTGAAGTTGAAAAGTGTGTTTTTATATTTTAAATTTGTTTTAATATATTTTCTCCATTTTATTTCTTTTCTTTAAATCATCGTACGAGCTAAAAAATGTTCCTTTTCCAAGGGATATTATTTTTAATTTCTAAAAATACAATTTAACTCTCATCCCTATTTTTACACATAATAATTTTCACATTGCTTTATCTATATAAAACATTTTGATAAAAAGAAATTTGCCCCCAAATTTGTAGAACAAGTTATTACTCAAACTTTGATTTTACAAACAAACTTGATTTGATTCAAAATAACTACTTACCTAATTTCTATATTAAAATTACATTAAATTACGTTTTTCATTTATGTAAAACTAAACTAATGCATATTTGAATTATTTTTTTTGTAATTATATTATTGGTACTGAAATTTATAAACTTTGTCGTCGTTAAATCTTTATTAAAAAATCAGATTGATTATATATATCTTTATTAAACTCTGATACTACTCGGGGTATCTCTCCAGTTATGTATATCAACCTCACCAGTCATGTATAACTACTCCTAACAGTCATGCATACTTTAACGGCTTACCGGTACTTTTTTGGCCTCTTGCCTACTCTTTTCCCAACCTAACCATAACCAGCATGCATAACAGTAGGAACAACCATACATAAAAGGAAAGAACTGAAATTCATAAAGAGAAAGAACCTTTAAGCGGAATACTTCAGACATGTTTCTGATACACAGGATCCTCATAAGAGGCAAGT
>Ga0099825_1009796_pt1 | contig 10752 bp, 5 predicted proteins | sample SiratroredBW_FD_76838 | JGI IMG/M metagenome (GOLD analysis project Ga0099825, IMG submission 76838) | Root nodule microbial communities of legume samples collected from California, USA - Siratro red BW | ecosystem: Host-associated > Plants > Roots > Nodule | place: USA: California | collected...
GGTTTTTTTTTTTTTTTTTTTTTTTTTTTTGGGTCTAGCCCTTTTTTTTTTTTTTTTTTTTTTGTAATTAATTTTTTTGTTTTTGGGTTGGCCCCTTTTTTTTTTTTTTTTTTTTTTTTTTTTTTTTTTCTTTTTTTTTTTCCCGTTTGGTTTTTTTTTTTTTTTTTTTGTTTTGCATGGGTCTAGCCCATGTTGCTTGCAATAATTAATTGCAAATAATATTTTGGTGTATGGGTCGCCCCCGCTTAGTTTTATTTCTTATTTTCTAATTTTTTATTCACGTTGTGTGGGCTATGACATTTTAGAGTAGGTTTGGCCAACGCTTCTTGTGTGAGACATTAACCCAATCATCTTTTTGGGAGCTATTTTGCTATTTTCTTGTAATGTTATAAGTATTATTTGTGTTTTTAATTTTAACTAATAATATTATTCTTTGTGTTTACAGTTCTAATTTTTTATATATTAAATTTTTATTTAACACTACGAAGAGAGTGTCTTTTAAAAATAGTGGAATTCATCTTTAATTTCGAAATTAAATGCTTACGTAGAGATAAAAATTATTTTCTAAACCTAATAAATAAATAAATACTCATTCATATTTAAATATTTTAATTAGAGATGTTCATTAAGTTAAATAACCCTATATTCATTAGAACTATTTCATATGAAATACGATTATAACATTAATATATATGTGACTTATGAAAATAACACATAACATCATATAATAACATATTATATTATATTATATATATATATATATATATATATATATATATATAAATAAATAATAATCATTATGTTATGATTAAATATAAGATGCCTTTAATAAGACTTTAATAAATAATGATAAATAAATTTTATTATAAAACTAACTAACATTTTTTGAATCGTGACCCTAAACATTAAATCCTAAACTGTATTGATGGAATGAGGCAGCTGAAATAATAAAATTCACTTTTATCATAATAATATAAAAACATCTTGAATGTAATTAATCAATATAATAAAAAAAATCAATATACAATAGAAAATAGAAGAATAAACCAACACAATAATTAATTAACGTGAGAAAAATCTCTCAATAGAGATCAATATACTCCAATAATACTAAAATAAAGGTACAATGAGTCTCAAAAAAATAAATCACAAACTCTTCCTAATCCTCAAATGATCACCAACAATGACCCAAAATACCAATAAATCAAAATTTAACAAGGAAGAAAAATTATCACTGTTCACGAATTTTTTGAAAACAAACTAGAGCTCCGAATTCCAATCCAATTGTTCAAAACAAAGTCCTATAAGTGATAAGACTTCAGTACAAATTTCAGAGAAATTCGAGAATTTTTCACCGTTGGATTTTCAAAATAACCAAGACTAACGATAATAGAAACTTTCTGTAGACAACAACTCTTCACAAAATTATTGACGCTTCTACATACCTTCAGTAGACAATCCCACCGTCTAGATTGAATAACTATGTGTGAGGAATCTGCAATAAAAATTTCAACTCGATCAAACAAGGTTTTACGGTTGGATCTTCGAAACAACCAACATAGGTTGCTGTAGAAAGTATATGCAAATTGTGTTTGTTTCTCTCTTTTCTTCAAAGTGGTTGTTTACACACTTATCCACACACCGATCCTCTCACGGTTACACACCCTTAGGGTTATCCTTTTATCTTAATTATAACATGAATGCATTATATTGGACTTGTTATATGTCATAGATACTCCAAAAAATAATGGGTTTGGGTCTCACAAAGAGAAAACCAACCCAACAAATCTTCCCCTTCTCGACTTGGTTGAGACCCTAACAAATCTGAAAATGGAGCAACATGTTTCACGCTTTTCTTAAGCAATGCTTTTGTCATCATATCAACGTTGTTATCATCAGAATGCACCAAACCACGTATCTCTGACTTTCTTGAAGGTCGATGATTCTTGAAAGATACTCTATTTTGCTTCTTAGCAAAGCAATGAGAACTTTTCTGCAAAATGTGCCTTTTTAACACCAGACAACACATTCTTTCTAGCTAAAGTAGACACCCCTTTCTCACTCATATGATATAACCTCTTATGTAAAGTGTAGAGTACTTAGTACCTCTATCCACAACCATGGAACCCTTAGTGAGTTTCCAACTATCACCTGAAAATAGATTGTTATAGTTTTCAGCACACAACTTATCCAAATAAAGTAATTTTAACTAGACATTAGGAACATGCTTCAAAATTAATCTAGAGTCATTGAACATCTCTAAGCAATCCTGCCAAACACCAATGCATCTTGTTATACCTTCATGAGTCATTTTCACATTGTTAAAATCATTAGGAGTATAGGAAGTAAACAAATCTCTCCTAGATGTGATATGAAAAGAAGCACTACTATTTATCACCCAAATGATTAGGCTATCAACAAGATTCACAGACTCAAACTCATGAACTAAAAGGAAGTCAACAGAAGTTGCATTGACTCTGTCTTCATTATAATTATCATATTTACCTTGTCATTGCTATCCTTCTCACTTTTATTTTTCAACTTCCAATAATATTTCTTTATGTGCCCATTCTTATGACAATAGTGACACTTAACATCTTTGTACCTGCCTTTAGAGTTACTCTTACTTTGATCTCTATCTTTCAAAGCACGACTGTTGCTTCTCTCTTTATACTTAGAAACCAAAATATTTGAATGAGACGGTGTACCCTGTGACTTTCTTCTCATTTCTTAATTCAAAACACTACTCTCGGCAAGGTCTATAGAGATGACACCATCAGCAGCAGAATTAGACAATGAAATTATAAGAATTTCCTATGAATTTTGTAAGCAATCAAAAAACAATAATACTTGAATTTCTTCATCAAACTTGATACTCATAGCAGATAATTGATTCATAATTTTCTGAAAGTTATTCAAGTGATCTGTCATTGATGTCCCATCAGTATATTTCAAAGCTAATAGTTGCTTTATCAAAAACATCTTATTATTTCTAATTTTTCTAGCATATATAATTGTTCAAGCTTAATCCATAGAGCTCGAGTATTTGTTTCTCCAATAATATGATTCAACACATTATCATTAACCCACATTCTAATATATCCACAGACCTATCTATACAAGAGATTCTATTGTTCATCACTTATATTAGTAGGCCTCTCATTACTAAAAATATGTTTATGAAAAATTTTCACATAAAGCAAATCTTCCATCTTTGCCTTTCAAATATTATAATTGGAGCCATTTAGGGTAATCATTCTACTAGTGTTAGTTTCCATTGTTCACCAAACCACATGCCTCAAACCAAGGAGCTCTGATACTAGTTGATGGAGATAGAAAACAAAAGCAATAAAATTCACTTTTATCAAAATAATATGGAAACACCTTGAACACAATTAATTAATATAATAAAAAAACAAATATGCAGTCGAAAAAAAAAGAATAAATCAACATCAATAATTAACGTGAGAAAAATCTCTTAATAGAGATAAAAAAAACACATGGGACGGTAAATACTCCAATATACCAAAACAAAGATACAATGAGTCTCACGAAAATCAATCACTGTGCATATTAATATAAATTTTTATAATCCTCAAATGGTCACCAACAATGGCCTAAAATATCAAAAAACCAAAACATCTACATTAATTCTGGAACCAATATAGAATGTCCTTCAAAACCAATGTAAAAATAGTTTTTTCTACTAATAAATACATCTCGACCTTAATCATATATCTATTCAGAGAATATATAATTAATCTCACCTTTAATGCATCATAATATATTTCAGAAATCCAACAAATTTAAGAAATCTCTTCATTATTTGGCCTATAACACACATCATGCAGTAGCACAAGTTCAAGACACTTATACACTATTTATACCACACTTAAGTGCTCAGAAAAAGACTTTAACCACAAGTTTTATTATTTGGGCATCCTCTCCAACTCTTGAATAATATATTTTTATAAAATAAAATTGTCTCATCATCTTTCTTATTTAGACCGTAAGCCCCTCACTAGGATAGTTTTAAGTCTTATTTTATATAGGATAGTTTTAAGTCTTATTTTATATAAAATCGATGAATCTAAAATACAATTTCATAAATATGTATAATCATTAACTTTTATAATAACTATTATAACGTAGTATATAATAAAATATTAAAAGTGTAAAACTTTAGTTTTTATAATAATAATAGAGAGAAAAAGAAGTCTATAAATAGTTATATATCCTCTCATCCTTTAATGCAAGACACTTCTAATATTATTATATAAATAAAGAAAATAACGAATTTAATTATTTTTTAAAAATGTTATTAACGTATTAAATTGACATTCAACGTTCACATAATATTAAATAAAACTGAAAAAAATAAATCTAAATTTATATAGACATTATAAAATATCCTGTAAAAAAATGTGATTCTTTTTGTAATAAAGAAGGCGATTATCTTTTTTTAGTAAAGATGGATTAAATGAAAGTAATATGCATTACGTTGGTTGATTGATCCAGATATTGTAAGATTGGATTACATGAATATGTTAATATCTGAAAAAAAAAAAAAAAAGGTTTTGTTTACAATACTAGCTTAACTAATTTTTGAAAAGACAAAATTGGTGGATAAGAGACGTTTGTTTTGAGTGGGACCTGGCACGGTCCACAGTATCGTCTCACTCTTTACCCACAAGACGTGTTGGTTACATTACTTTCCTTTCCTACCCTTCACCACGCTTCTATATAACTCCACCAATCCCTACATCTTCCCTCGTTCAAAAACCATTTGCCATCTTCCAAACCAACCAACTAACCAACTCTCATGTTCGTGGAAAACAACCACATCTTAAATAAAACTTCTGTTTTCTAATTTCCTTCTCCTCCCACTCGCTCAACTTCCCCAATGGCGGCTTCAGTTGACAACCGTCCGTTCACCACCCACCAACACGGCGTCGTTCGCTCCTTCAAGTCCGTTCCGGACGTCCCGCGTCCTAAGAAGTTACCCCTGCCACCACCACTCTCCGATTCCTCAAGCGACGACGACGACCAAGAAGCCACTGTGTTGAAGGAACTGGTTCTTAACTCCAGCGCGGAAGTTGAATCCTCTATTTTCGACCCGCGCGACGACGGAACCTCCGACCAATGGATCAAACGGAATGCTTCCTTGATCCGTTTGACGGGGAAGCACCCCTTCAACTCCGAGCCCCCCATCCCTCGCCTCATGCATCACGGCTTCATCACCCCCATTCCCCTCCACTACGTCCGTAACCACGGACCCGTGCCCCATGCTCGCTGGGAGGACTGGACCGTCGAGGTTACGGGTCTCGTTACCCGGCCCACATGCTTCACCATGGAGCAGCTGGTCCACGACTTCCCCAGCCGCGAGTTCCCCGCCACGCTTGTCTGCGCTGGGAACCGGCGCAAGGAACAGAACATGGTGAAACAGAGCATCGGCTTCAACTGGGGCGCCGCCGCTATCTCTACTTCGGTGTGGCGCGGTGTACCGTTGCGGAGCCTGCTGAAGCGGTGCGGGATCTACAGCCGCACGAAGGGGGCTCTTCACGTGTGCTTCGAAGGCGCCGAGGATCTGCCAGGTGGCGGTGGGTCCAAGTATGGAACCAGTATCATGAGGGAGGTTGCACTCGATCCCTCCCGTGATATCATCCTCGCTTACATGCAAAACGGGGAGCTTCTGTCCCCGGATCATGGCTTCCCCGTTAGGATGATAATACCCGGTTTCATTGGCGGTCGCATGGTCAAATGGTTGAAGCGCATCATTGTCACTACCGAGCAATCTCAAAATTATTACCATTACAAGGATAACAGGGTACTTCCATCTCACGTTGACGCCGAACTTGCCAATGCAGAAGGTATTTCCACTTTCTCTTTTCTTCGTTACTTACTGGGTTTATAAATTATTATCGATTGTAATTAAAAGTGCATACGTATTGTCTCTGTTTCAAAATTTGTAGCTTGGTGGTACAAGCCAGAGTATATTATCAACGAGCTCAACATAAACTCCGTCATAACAACGCCCTCCCATGAAGAGATCTTGCCCATAAACTCATGGACTACTCAGATGCCTTATTTCATCAAAGGCTACGCCTATTCCGGTTAGTTTCATGTTATTATTAAATATTGCCACTGGTTTTTTCAGTCCCCCAGTATACTATCTGCAAGCCGCCAACTGGGTTTCTCCCCCTTTATTATTACTTTAATAAAAGTTGATGGAAAGTAATCGGAAAAACAATTTTTTTATGCCATTTGGCGTTGCAACTTGCAAGGTCCTAGGCATTGGGAAGTACTTTGTGTTTGTTTAGTGTTTTTGTGGTCCAGTTGGAAGTGAATTTAGGTGGAGAAAATGAGTGAGAATAAACGTTGTTGATGTTGATGCAGGAGGTGGGAGAAAGGTGACACGTGTGGAGGTAACACTGGACGGTGGTGAAACGTGGCAAGTTTGCAGTGTGGAGCGTCCAGAGAAAGCGAACAAATATGGGAAGTACTGGTGTTGGTGTTTCTGGTCCTTGGAGGTGGAGGTGTTGGATCTCCTCGGAGCCAAAGAGATTGCCGTGCGAGCTTGGGACGAGGCCCTCAACACCCAGCCCGAGAAACTCATCTGGAATCTTATGGTAACTACCTCTCTCTTTCAATTCTACTCCTTTATTGATTAACTCTACCTTATTTTTGTCATTTAACAGACTAAATTACTGTTAATTACTAGGCTTTGATATTAAATTACTGATGGCTGTTATATGCCTTTGATATTATTAGCTAATCTTTGCGGAATATACAGTTAAAATAGAGACAAAAGAAATACCAAAAGCTTAAGATTTATTGTGTGCTTTTATCAATTAGAATTTTTATTTTAATAATTCGTGTAACTCTGTATACTTTTCTAGAAAACAACTCCATTAACACTTAAAAAACTGTATCTAAATATTCTAATAAAATAAATGAAATTAAAAGAAAATAGAAAAAAAAATGGTTAATTATGTTTTAACTCCAGCACCACATTTCACTTTTCACGGTGTTTCATTTTTTCTTTCTTTCTGTCGCAATATGTTCTGTCACTATTTTATTTTTTATGGTCGTTGACGTCAACAGCTGAAAATGGGTCAGTTTCTGTTTCTTTCTGCGCCTCTCATCCGTCCATTATCTGTCGTTTTTCATTAACGCGTGCTCATTGACTGCGACCTAGTTTTGGTAGGTTCCTACACAACTTTGGCCCGGTTAAAATAGTGACCGCTGGCAATAGACTCTTTTCATGACTCTGACATCTACCGTAATAGTAATTAATATGAGAAATAAAATAAAAAATGTACATCACATTAAAAATAATTAGGTTTTTAACAAGGATCGTGATATTTTAACAACACCCTTTACTTCCATTTAACATGAATATATATTATTATTTTATTTATATATAATATTTTATTAATAAAAACAGTATTAAATGGGATTCATTTTTCAAACATCAGTCTCAAACTAATATTTTCCATTTAAGAATGATTTATTTACTAAAATAGATGTTAATAAATAATTTAGATTGGAATTGAGTAAATAAGGTTTCCAATGTGCAGGGAATGATGAACAACTGCTGGTTCAGAGTGAAGACGAATGTGTGCAAGCCGAAGAAGGGTGAGATTGGTATAGTGTTCGAGCACCCCACCCAACCAGGAAACCAATCTGGCGGATGGATGGCCAGAGAGAAACAGCTGGAGAAATCATCAGAGTTCAACCCAATCCTCAAGAAGAGTGTCTCCTCCCCATTCATGAACACCACCACCAAATCCTATTCCCTCTCCGAAGTCAGAAAACACAACAACTCCGATTCAGCTTGGATCATTGTCAACGGCCATGTCTACGATTGCACCCGCTTCCTCAAAGACCATCCGGGCGGCACAGATAGCATCCTCATAAACGCCGGCACCGACTGCACCGAGGAGTTCGAAGCCATCCACTCCGACAAGGCCAAGAAAATGCTCGAAGACTACCGAATCGGCGAGCTCATGACCACCGACTACACCTCCGATTCCTCATCCCCCAACTCCACCGTGCATGGCAATTCTGAAACCACCCACTTGGCCCCAATCAGGGAAGTGGCTCTGAACCCACGCGAGAAAATCCCATGCAAGCTCCTCTCCAGAACCTCCATCTCTCACGACGTCAGGCTCCTCCGCTTTGCGTTGCCCAGCGAGGACCAGCTCATGGGTTTACCCGTCGGGAAACACATATTCTTATGTGCTACCGTCGACGAGAAGCTATGCATGCGAGCGTACACTCCCACAAGCAGCGTAGACGAAGTGGGGTTCTTTGACCTCGTCGTCAAGGTTTACTTCAATGGGGTGCATCCTAAGTTCCCCAACGGTGGGATCATGTCTCAACACTTGGACTCGCTCCCCATTGGCTCCGTCTTGGACGTGAAAGGCCCACTAGGCCACATAGAATACACTGGCAGAGGAAACTTCCTGGTTCATGGAAAACCTAGGTTTGCCAAGAGGCTAACCATGTTGGCTGGTGGCACCGGGATCACACCCATCTACCAAGTGGTTCAAGCCATTCTAAAGGACCCAGAGGACCGCACCGAAATGCATGTGGTATACGCGAACCGAACCGAGGATGATATATTGCTGAGGGAGGAGCTTGATGAATGGGCTAAGAAGCATGACAGGCTCAAGGTGTGGTACGTGGTACAAGAAAGCATAAGAGAAGGGTGGGAATACAGTGTGGGGTTCGTCACCGAGAGTATCCTGAGGGAGCATGTTCCACTTGCATCTCCTGATACCTTGGCGTTCACTTGTGGTCCACCACCCATGATTCAGTTCGCGGTGAAACCCAATTTGGAGAAGTTGGGCTACGACGTCCAGAAGGACTTGCTCGTGTTTTAGGGTACTACATAAATATCTCTATGTGTATATATCTTATTATATATAAATAATTCCGTCACCTTTTTCTTCCAAGATTTTTTAGTCTTTCAATTTTTAAATAAAAAGTGTATATGTACATGGACAACTAGCTACCAACCTAGGTTTACTTTTCCGCCTCAAGTTTGGTGTAGAGAAGTATGCCAATGTCTTTGACTACTTCTTGTATTATAAAATTGTGATGATATAGACAAATAAAATCTTATTTAAAGGTTTCCATATCATTTGTCTTCTTTCTTTTGTTAATTTAAGTATCTTTTCCATAATTGTAATTGTGATTAATATCTAGAGTTATATTCAAGTGAGAGTCTAATGATAGATGTAATATTAGAGTATAGTGAATTATTTTGTAGACGTAGAAAATGAAGTTTATTAACATTTTAATTTAATTATACTATTTTTTTGTGATTTTTTTTTCTGTTATTCTTATATTTACCTTTTATCCACTATTTTTATTGGTTTTTCTGTTATTAGTACCTGTTGTAATTGTTATTTGTTGGCGTGGTAGAATAATATACCGTAGATTTGTCTGAACTAATTTAAGGTTCACGTTGGCTTATGGATCACCTTCAATTTAGTTACTGTATATATAGCTTTACTGATGCTGCAAATGTGCTGTTTTTGCTTTGATGACACTTAATATTTGTATGAGAATTATATATGAACCACAAGCAGCGGTTCTATAGAGCAAATGCCTTCAGGTGTGAGCGGGTTAGGGACCTCGTAGTCTGGTATTAATGTTTGTTGGTTTTGTTATGGGATTTTCATTCAAGATGTGTGTATGGGGGGAGGGGTAATGTACGGCTGCTTTAGTAGGATCTTCTGCTCAAATCCAAGGTCAAAGAACGTAACATTTTTTTTATTTTTATATAATCTTTTCTTTTTATATAGTTTATAAAAGGGTTGAAGCATTTATCTAGTACTTCTAATTTAATATATTTTTTATTGTTGATAAAAAAAATTTAGTAAGTTAGGATGCGTTACTAATAAAAGGGCACTACTCGTACCTATTCTACTGTATATTTATAAAATTTAAAAGATGAAAGATGATGCTGACTTTAAAATAAGATAGAGAGAGATAGTTGATAGATGCATTTTTTGTTGTTGAATAATAGACCTAATAGTAACATTAATCATGCAGTCAGTAGAGAATTTTTTTTTTTATTGATTCAGTTTTTATAATGTTATTGTTTGTATCAGCATTTCAAAGAATAACACCTAGAATTACTTGAGATGATCAAATATGTTACTTAAATACTTGTACAAAATATGTACCGAAAAATACTTGTACCAAATACGTCACATCGGTTAAATATATTTTGTGCTAAACATATCACGCCACATGTACTTGTGTACTTCCCATAACCAAACATAAAAAATAATTTTACTATTTAGTTTCGGAATAAAGTGTTAATATCATATCCAAGTCATCTAATTATTTTAGACCTTTTAAAAGATCAATTTTCTTCTAGATAATTAGAGGAAAAGAAAATTAAAATATTAAAAAATGAAAAAGAAAGACCTAATAAAAAGGACAATAGCTTAATGTTTACAGTTTGTATAAGGAAAAAGAATTTGTTTTTGCATGTAGTTATCTTTTTAGTTTAAGTGAATAGAAGTATGATTTATGTTTAGAAATATTTATTAGTAATGTAAGCTTTCTATAATCTAACATTATTAAGGACACATTTTTTAATCTTAAAAGCTATGTTATATAGATAAGTGAGTTTTTTTTTTTTTTTTTTTTTTAAAATAAAAAAATTTAAAAAATTTTTTTTTAATTTTATTTTTTAAAAAAAAAAATTTATTTAAATAAAAAAAAATTTTA
>Ga0099825_1009802_pt1 | contig 10738 bp, 6 predicted proteins | sample SiratroredBW_FD_76838 | JGI IMG/M metagenome (GOLD analysis project Ga0099825, IMG submission 76838) | Root nodule microbial communities of legume samples collected from California, USA - Siratro red BW | ecosystem: Host-associated > Plants > Roots > Nodule | place: USA: California | collected...
AATATATATATATATATATATATATATATATATATATATATATATATATATATATATTTGTGTGGAATCTTGTAATATTAACATTTATGCCAAAATATCCATGTCATAGATAATTCATTTATGTTTAAATATAGAGCCATAGATTTAATTAAAAAAATATTAGGGTAGAGGTAATGTAAACCCATCCCATATTCTGGATCATTGCCATTACTTTTTCTTATAAAATAAATTTCACGATTAGCCTTAATGATAAAAAAATAAATAAATCCTGTAAGTTCTATTGCCTGGAGAAGAGGATGGTTCTATGTTTACGATAAAGAAATGAAACGGACATCAATAAAAGAGAAAAATATAATTAATAAATTAATTAAGTCAGCAAAAGTGAAAGAACCACTTTCTAATTTGAATAATTTTAATTTATATAAATCATTTTATAGTCTTTCCGCGACCTTGAGACCTTTTCATGTTATGGATGTAAATTATAAGAGTCGGTAGACCTATATCACTAATTACTTAATTACTTTATGTATAAGGGTTTTGGGCACTCTGAAGTACTATTTTTTATTTAATTGATTTTTTGCCGTTAAAAAAAAGTTAAAGTTTATATCTAAGCATAAATAATATAATAAAAAAATTTAAAAGACAAAACATCTTTTCAAAATAATATATAGTGAGAAATGAATGATAAATTGCTGGTCCTAGTATTAAATTCGATTCCCTAAACAAGTTTGAATTCATAAAATAAAAGAAATATTAGTTAAAAAGTATCATAACAATATATTTATAATATAAATAAATAATTTTATTGATATTATAATTTTTACATTACACATTTAAAATAGTACAATATAGTAGGGTTATACATTTTCTAATTGGGTTGATTCGAGGTGCCAATACAATTCGCATATTTTTAAAGTACAGGTAGATAACATTTATAAACACTTTCTTGAATGACGCAATATTGAAATAAAATGTATAAATTACACCGTCGAATACCTTATCTTTTAAAGTACAATGATATGTTATGAAACAATGTCCCTTATTCAATGATGCTGTTCCAACAAAAGTTAAATTTTCTTTCTTTCTAATATAAAATATTACTTTAATTCTTTTACAAATTAAAAATATAAATGAAAATAAAATTTTAATTTTTTTTCATGTATTTCTTATTTAGAATAATGAAAATTCAACGTAATAATTAATGAATTATAAATCCACAAATTCAACTTAAAATTCTTTTACAAGTGATTACTATTTTCTCTCTAGAAATTATTCTTTATCATTTCATTTTCTGTTAAATATTCTAATAATTATCTAATTTATTAATTCGTGTGTATATATTATAAAGATGCAAAGAGTGGATAAACAGTAAATATAAAAGAACTGGGAAGTTAAATTCAGGATTGCACTCACCATTGACTGGCTGGTTCACAGCTATACAAGTCACAGGGTTCCGTATAAATACTTGCTCGGGGCATAACTTTTCCGATACAGTGATACACTTCATCCATTTCAAGTTGTGCTTGAATTGAAGCTATCACCGCATTCATTTTTTTCAGTTTTCAAGAAAAGAAAAAAAAAAAGATAATGGCGGAAGTTCCTGACAGAGATAGCAGTGAACCGACGTCTGGCGGTTACACGCCGTTGTACGTCGGGGATCTTGAGGAGAACGTCAAAGAAGATCAGCTCTTTGATCTCTTCAAAAGGGTTGGTGAAGTCGTTTCCGTTCGAATTTGCAGGGACTATCTCACTAAGAGGTCCCTTGGTTACGGCTACGTCAATTTCAGTAGAAGTCACGATGGTTGGTTTCTTCTTGCATTCATAGGATTAGTTGTTTATGTTCTTGGTTTGATAGGATTCGTCGCGTTTGCTCTTGCATGGATAGGATTGTTGGTTTTGTTCTTGCATTAATAATATTGTTTTTCTTAGGATTAATCTTTTTCATTCTTGCATGGAAAGGTGTAGCAGCTTTTGTTCTTGCTTTGATATGACTAATGGTGAATGTTGTTTTTATGACTGTTTTAACCTTCAATGCAAATGTTAACTACCATGCAGCCGTAAAAGCAATGGAGGAGCTAAATTTCACTCCGTTGAATGAGAGACGCATTAGGATATCGCCCTCTAATCGGGACTCCCGTGCTCGTAACAATGATGAAGCCAACGTTTTTATAAAGGTGTCTTTTACTGATTCTTCCCCCGTGATGAGTATTATTGAATCTTTTTCTGCTTGGCTATTGAGTCTTGCGATTTCTTGACTGATATGGTGCAGAATTTGGATAAGTCAATCGATCACAAGGCTCTATTCGATGTCTTTTCGTCTTTTGGGAATATTCTATCTTGCAAGGTTGCGACGGATGCTGCTGGCGAGTCTAAAGGCCATGGTTTTGTGCAGTTTGAGACGGAAGAATCTGCAAAAAAAGCGATTGAAAACTTAAACGGCATGCTGCTCAATGATAAACAGGTCTATGTGGGTCCTTTCGTGCGAAAGGAGGATAGAAAGAGTGTTTCTAGTGAGGAAAAGTTTAATAATATTTTTGTAAAAAACCTGTCAAGCACAATAACGGAAGCTGACCTGCAGAGAATTTTTGGAGAATATGGAGTTATTACTAGTGCTGTAGTGATGAAAGATGTATTTGGTCAATCAAAAGGTTTTGGTTTTGTCAATTTTGCAAATGCAGACGATGCTGCTAGAGCTCGGGACGCTCTTGATGGAAAGATTTTTAATGGTAAGGCGTGGTATGTTGGAAGAGCCATGAAAAAATCTGAAAGGGAGCTTCAACTGAAAGAGCAACATAACCAGAATAGGAATCCTGAGCAATGTACAAACTTGTATATAAAGAACTTGGATGATAGTATTGGTGATGCAGAACTAAACGAACTGTTCTCTGAGTATGGTGCAATAACCTCATCCAAGGTGTGTGAGTATGGTTCTTCCTTTTTGTTCGTATCTGCATTTGTCAAATCTTCATCGCCGTGAAGCGTGTTTTTTTCGCCTGACATGCACAGGTTATGAGAGATAACAATGGAATAAGTAAAGGATGTGGATTTGTTGCATATTCAAATCAGGAGGAAGCAGATCGGGCAGTAAGTAAATATTAGGGACTATCCTTTAATAACTGACTAGGAGGTTATTGCTCATACAAAATCTGTTGATACTCGTAGCTTGCATCGATGAATGGTCGAATAGTTGTTGGCAAACCTCTCTATGTTAACCCTGCAGAGAAAAAGGAAGATAGAAGAGTAAGGTTAGAGGTAATATACAACGCAACTACGCTTTATAATTATGTCGTGGTCATCTTTAGGAATAAAATTTCCTAAGTCCCATTCAGGTAATATTATTATTTACGTATGTTGTGCAGGCACGCTTTTCAAGTATTAGGGCTGCTCCGCCAGCTCCTTCTCTTGCACCTCAAATTCCAACGTACCCCACAGCGGATCCTGGGCTAGGACCACCAACTTTCTATAGGCAAATACGTCCAGCCTTCGTATCTCAAGTAATTAAGCTGATTTTCGATTTCAGTTTGATGATGTTATATTACTAGAAGACCTCCGTCATGTAATAAAATGTGAATTTAACCTTCTATATTACCTTGTAAATCCTCCACGGTTCAGTTGGTCTTTTAGGTTTTTGCTCGTGAATAATCTCCACAGACTGTAAGAATAGTCACATGTGTCTACATGTTATCATTTTTGAAGCAACTGCTGGCACTCCATTTATTGAAGAGTTTGTTTGTAACATAAAAGATCAGTTAAAGGATCTCCCTAAGAACCATTGACAGCTACTTCATAGCAAATGATATTTGTTATCTTATTAAGTATATTCTGTACTTCTGTTGTTGCAATATTAAATGAACATTTGATCTCCATTACAGGGTGGACTTGATTTCCACAAGCATCTTGCACGCGGAATGAGGCCAACTGGTCCTCCAATCCCAAGCTTCTTTGCAGTGGTTTCGCCTCCGCGCCCGTGGCCTCCTGTGCAACCGCTCATGATACCCCAACCGGTTTTATTCTGTATTCTTTGGTGATTGATTCCATTGTATTTGCCATTCTCTATTTCTGATGTGGTTACTTGTTGCTCTGGCTTTCAGATGCTTCCAAGGGGAAATTTCTATCAAGGTCCTCGTCACCCCAACGTGCAAACTATTGATCTGGCAGCACTGGCATCTGGTGAGGCAGTGGCACTTGAGGCCCTGGCCTCAGCCGTTGCCAATGCTACTCCTGAAATGCAGAGGATTGTAAGAGCTGTTTCTGGCATTGATTTCAACAAATTAGGGTTGAGTTGTAATTTTGTCATACCAACTCTCTTGTGAATGGTTTTGCAGCTGCTTGGTGAAGCTTTATACCCGTTAGTAGAAAATCTGGAGCCTGATGCAGCGTCAAAGGTTACTGGTATGCTTTTGGAGATGGACCAGCCTGAAGTGTTACATCTGATTGAGTCACCAGATGATCTCGCGGCAACAGTTGCGGGGGCCATGGATGCGTTGAGACAAGCTCAACAAGAGATGGATGATCAACTTGCTTCTCTGTCTCTGATCGGCGATCCATGGTCTTAGCTTCTCTATATCCTTGTTCAAATACTCACAGTTTTGTGCTTCTGGCTTTTTCTAGTAAGATTAAAACGCTAATTGTCTCCTCAATACTAATTAGCTTTATGACCGTCCTATTTTTGCCCAACTTCTTCTTTAAAATAAGAAGAGTAGATTTAATTTACCATGTTTCGTTTGTTTATGGTTAACTGAAACTTCAGAAGAAAAGGAAGAGAGGGGAACAAAGCAGTATTATGCCAAATTTTTTTTATCATATTTCTTCATATTAAAGAACAAAAAAATATGATTAAAATGATAATATATTAAGTTTGTGAATTAATTATATTTTTCTTCAGAGAATTCTACCTATCATCTCCTTTTTTTTTATACAATCTCACTACAAAGTTCCTTCCATACTGTTTTCAAAACAAAAACTTGTATAAAAGACCTTTTGAAACAAAAGTAGATAAGTACATTCTCATATTTCGTTCTGCAATCTCAAGCACAGCGAGTAAGAACCAAGAGGATCACTAACTACTGAAGTGAAATACTTTTTTTTTTTTTTTGGTTTGTGTATTTTTTTAATTCAAGAGAATAATAATTTTCCACAAAACAATAGAAAAGTTAGATATACATGATTTAGGTCATTTATTGAATTTTCATTAGTTAATATATTTTTTAACATGATTTAGGTTATTAATAAAACTTGGATATTTTATTGTGATGAATTTCAAAACTCAATATTTACATTATGTTCAAGTCAATTTAGTTCTAAGGCTTGGAAGCATGTTTACACGTATGAAGCCATGAGTTCTAAGGCTTGGAAGCATGTTTTGTGTCTGCATTAAGCATCACAATATCTTATGCAAATCAAGTATTTGAGGGGATTCCATTTTGCTCATATTTGGATGAGGTGGGCTCTGACAAATCCAAGTGCCCAATGGTTTACTACACCATCTCTTTGTGAGTAATTGAAGGTTTTGTTTCAGTTTAATATCTTAGGTTAAAGAAAGATAAGTCTTACTGCCGGCATTATTCTGTGACAGGTTTGGTGGATTAAATCATAATTAAATTATAATATTTAGTTATTATGTTCTTAAATAGTAAGTTTTTAACTAATAGCTATGACTTTTAGTGATATAATGATAAACGATGGATATATCCTAATTATTAATAATAAAAGATATTGGAAATTTGAGTCAATATTGTCAATCTTCTAATAATAGTTGAGATAAATTCATCGTTAACTAATAATTAAAAAAGTATTTATATAATAATTAGTTATTTCTATTAATAGATTGATATTAGGAGTATTTCTTACACATTTTTTTTTCTTTATTCTTTACATATATGTTACTGAATATGAAGGAAGAAAATCAACATAATGAATGTTATTCCATATTTTAATTCTTCTGATATATTCATATGTCATAGCTAAAAATTTCAATTATTCTTCTCCTGTTGCATTTATAGGTTTCTCGATATTGTTTTCCACTGCCACGATGAGACAGTGGTGAGAAGGATGTTTATTGACGATGAGGATATCATAATAATGACGTCAATGAAATTTAGGATTGTAGGATGCAGCGACGATATAGTTAAGGAGACAACACCGGCGAACAACAAACAACAAATCTCGACCTATTATATAGGAATCTACATGCTAGTTTGGAATACAAATATATATGGTTCTAGTAAGAATTCCAAAACAAATCATTTAAAAAGGAAAGAAGGGGTATTATTTGTCTCATGTATCAATCTAACGAATATTTATGTGTAATAAGCATTTTAAAACAAATTATTTAAAAAGGAAATAAACAGTTGTCTTATTTGACCCATGTAGCCAAACCTAACACACTGATATATTTGTTGTAAATCTAACATAATGTTAAATTAGACTAACAAAAATTTATACTCTAATGAGTTAAACTTTAAAAGTAACTAGGACAAAAATAACACATTAAAGACAATTTATAATGGACTAGAAAACAGGAAAACATGTTAAGAATTCAATGATAATTTCAAAGTCACAGGTTGAGTAAAAAAAAAAAAATGGATTAAAAGTGTATGATTTCATATGTAAATTTATTCTGACTCATTGATATTAATAATTCTAACAAAGCACAATATCAAAATTTTAAAATAGCTCCGGTTGAAAATACCTTTAGTAATACTTGAATCAAATTTTTTATCATAAATTTTGAAATTACCAATCCTTCTTCCATCAATAGTTAATATGTGATCTGTTATAAAAAAAAAAAAAAAAATCATGTGTGATCCATTTTCCACACAACGCAATATTAACATACTATGTGATACTATGTGATGTATAATTTAATATTTATTAATTTTTGTGACACCTTCAACAAGAAAAGTGTAGCAATAACTTTAGTAAGGGAGAGTGGACTGTCGGGCTTAAACATACCCTTCAGAAGGAAGACACATTCTTTCTGCACCCTCCATATATATATATAAAGTGCATTGACTAATATATCTTTAATAAAAAAATTAATACTTCCTCACCTCTTAATTTAGAATATAATTTTTAATTCATAATATAAAAAAATAATATTTTAAATTATAAATCTAAAATATAATTTTTATATTTTACTTATATAATTTAAAATAAAATAATTATATTTTAAATTATATATCGAATCGTATAATTTAAAATATAAAAATTACATTTTAGATTGTATAATCTAAAATAAAATATTATATTTTTATTATATAATTCAAAAGAATGTTTTTAATATTTTTAAAATATGGAGGTGCAGAAGTAAATAATGGAGGTGCACGAAAAATGCGTCCAGAAGGAAAGCTTGCGTGGATGGAGCACCTTACTCGTTCATATACTCCCTTTGCTCCAACTTCATGAAATCTGAGTTTTATAAAATTTCTTTATTATAATATGTTCACATGACTTAAGTCTTCAATGAAACCTTTGGACATAAAAATAAAATAACTTAAATATTCTTTCAAATGTTCTTAGTCAATTTATCTTTTCTTTATACATGATACAGAATTTTCATACTAATTTTGACAAGTTATTAGTATATATAAATGTATTCAAAATTATTGATGAGGAACGACCAAATAACTAATATATACAGTCGTATAATAAATTTAAATTTTTATTCTTAGAAAACCGTATTTAATCTATTTTTTCTCACTAGAAATACTTTTGTTGAGTATTTACAACAAAATTAATCATCATACTTTTCTCTCTTTAATTAGTCATTCAATTATATTATAAAATATTTGAAAGTAATTTTCTAAATTAATCAAATAATTCTCAAATTTTAATTATAATAAATTAAAATATATAACTATCTCAGATCCACCTAGACTTGATATATTCGTTCTTTAAGTACACTCAATTTAACTTGAACTTATTTTAGATTGATCGGATTCAATTCAATTTGAATTTGGATTAACTTAACTTAATGTAAGCTTGCATTAACAAAGTAAGACTTGAATTCAGTCTAACTTAGCTTGACGTGGACTCGGGTCTACTTAACCTAAGTTAGTATTGGGTTAACTTAATTCAACATAAGTTTTATTGACTCAACTCGACTTAAGCCTGACTAGTTTCGGCGAGGCTCATGTCAACTTGTTTTCGGCTACATACGACTTGATGTGGGCCCATCCTAACTCAACTTTATTGGACTATGTCAACTCAGCCCAACTAGGCTTAAGCTGACTTAGTCCAACATGGACCTGGACAAACTCAACTCAACGTAGACCTGGATTGACTCAGCCTGATGTGGATTTGAGTTGAGTCAAGTTTACCTTAGCTTAACTCAACTTAGTCCAACACAACTTACCCTAAGTGGACTGGGTTTACTCAACCTGACATAGACTCGAGCTGACTCAACCTCATCTAAGTCTTACCCAACTTAGCTCAACTCGGACTCGTCCCATTTTGTCTTGACTTGGGGATCACCTACGTGCCCCAACTTGTTCTCAGTTCGATTCACCCTAGTATGGACTCAGGCCAATTTAGCTCGACTTGGGTCCACACAATTCAACATAAAGTGGGCCCTTGCTGATTCAACCTTAAGTGGACCCGAGATGGCTTAATCTAACCAATGGGCTATTTGACTTTATATGGACCCAAGCTAGCTCAATTTAACTTTGGCCCAACTTAACTCAGCTCGATTTGTCTTAGCTCGTCTTGGTACCTATTGACTTGACTTGAATGAGATTAACATGGGGTCGACCCTAATTATATTTGATGTGGATTAGTCTTGGTTTGGCCTAAAGTGGGTGTAACTTGACTCTCTTTGATCTAGATCTGACTCAACTAAACCTGATTTGGACCTGACCAAATCAAACATAAACTAGATCAACACAACCAACTTGTTATGATTTTGACTTGACCTAACTTGACTTAGGCCTAATCTGGCTAATGCTTATTTAAGTCAAGCTTGACTTAAATCTGACCTAACTTGAGGATAGGTCTGATCAGACTCAAAAGTAACTTGATTTTAGTGTAACTAACCCAACTCAATCTTATCTTACCTAAATTTGATTCGACCTACTTTTCATAAGTTGAACTAAGTCAAGTTCACTTTCACTTTATATTTTCAAAAAAATATCTATATCTAATCCAAATTTAATTAAATAGATTGAACATAAAATTTTAAAATAAAATTTTAAATTTATGATAAATCCATTAAAAAAGATTAATATAAATTTAGATAATTGTAATTGAATTTAAAAAAATTCAATTTATGTCACTCTAACTAAGTTCTGACGGAAAGTTTCACATTAAAAAATTGAGAATAAGATCAACCTATAGAATTATTATATTAAAACATTTCTAATATAAATCTATTCATGAATCAAATGTCTTGATTTTTTTCATATATATAAATATATATGTTGTGACATAATATGACATTAAAGATTTATGAAAAATCCATAATAACTTAGAAAAATAAGTTGTCTGTATGTTTATTTTTACCATAATTTGTGAAAAAAATTATAACATATAAACCAGTTATGAAAACAACTATTATGAAATATATCCAGATTTATAATCTCCATCACAAAATTCACCATTAACTATTTTATAATGAAATTTTATTTATTTTGTGACGAATTACTCCTCTCAACAAAATTGATGTTTCTAATAATGTAAAAATTCTAACTCTCAACATTTGATCTCCCGATTCTACACTTTCTATATAAAAAGAAAAAACAAAAGACAACTCAAATTAATGTTACACAATTTTAGAAGTGTTTTTTTATCCAATATAGAAAAGTTACATAAAAACTACTTTACAAGCCCTTCTTCCATCAAAAGACTATTTAGTTTTAAGGTTTATATTAACTCTCCCGAGGTACAAAAACAAATAGATATTATGGTACAGTAAATCATTAATTTAATTTCTGAAAACTAGAGATCATAATAGTTAGTCAGATTATTCTTCAAAATCAATAACATTAAAAAAAGGCGGTTTCTCAAAGTAGCGGTTGAAAGTGTGAAATCATGGCTTATTTTTTCAGTTTTCTATTCTCTAACAGAAAATGATATATCAAATATCTATCAGAAAATAATTAAATAGTAATTTTGAGATGATTAATTTTTTTCTCATGTGTGAAATTTAATTGAAGAGAATAAAGAAAACATAAATGTTCAGAGGTTCGTATGAAATTTGGAAAAAAAAAAAATCTTTCGGAAATGTCAAGAAAAAAATATATTTTTGAGTTTTATTTGAGAAAATATGATTAGAGTATTTAATGTGTAAAGTAATAAGACTTGTATTTTAAAGCATGCATATATTTAACTTAGCAGTCTATTGAGGCGGCTGCAGGACTCATTTTTCCACATTAGTGCATTAATGAAACTTGTGGATCGTTATGAACGTTTTTAATGGTATCTTAAGTAAAGTTTTGTTCAGATTAGCCATTGAATGGTTAATTAAATAGAGGAAATGGATACTCCACCATCATTCTGGATATGATGCTGAGATGTCATTATGAGTTATAGGGTTGGATGCATCGCATCCACAAAAGCCATTAATTAATGATGTCATTCGCTATTTTTTACCAGCCTATAAGGTATTCTGAAACTTCTGAGCCAGTCAACAAAAATAAAATATATATATATATATATATATATATATATATATATATATATATATATATATATATAAAATTTATTTTTTATATTTCTCTATTTATTATTTATATATTTAATA